>Ga0099799_10023_pt1 | contig 45580 bp, 34 predicted proteins | sample Uncmet6_SortLC_1_FD_89033 | JGI IMG/M metagenome (GOLD analysis project Ga0099799, IMG submission 89033) | Marine eukaryotic communities from CALCOFI LINE 67, Pacific Ocean - CN11_C50_N6_SortLC_1 | ecosystem: Environmental > Aquatic > Marine > Oceanic | place: Pacific Ocean: Monterey Bay...
ATCTAGAAGAAGTCATCCGTCGTGATAAAAACAGATTATCGACGAATGCTACAGAAATCGCAGAATCAATTAAGCCAATAACTGAGAAATCGGTAAGGAATTCTATGAGGGTGTTGAAGGGAAGATCACTAATTACATATGATGAATCCAAGAAACCTTATGAATACAAACCTACTCAATTAGGGAAATATGTTGTAAAAATGTTCTATAATGACCAAAATGAATGATATTTCACGGAAGTGATTTACTTCCGATTTGGATAATTGGTGGGGAAAAAACATTGAATTAGCCCTTTTCCGATACTCTATTATTTACATCGGAAGGAATTGGTTAGTAATAGAACTCAAACTTCGTAATAATTAATGAGCCGGAAAAGCATCCACCCAACCAATCATGCTGTAGAACGTTTTGAGGAGAGAGTTCTCCCTCAACTTCCAGAATCTCAAAGGATAATAATGCAGAAGAAAGAGAAAATCCGTCATACTCTATACAAAATCACTCGGAGTATTGATATTGAAGAGGAGAGTAATTTAGTGATACATGTTAATGCTTTTTTAATTTTAAAGGGAAACCCGCCGATTCCTTTGACATTAGTTATTCATCCATTAAGAAAAATATTGCTTACTCTCTATATCTCACCTAATTGGGAAAATATAGGTTCTCAAGAAAATCCTACCTGGAGGTTTTGTTTGTGAGTCAATTGCCACTATCTGTAAACTGGCATTTTTGGCCATGGTGCAACTACGGCTGCAAATTTTGTTTTGCTAGATTTGAAGATATCCCTAGAGCTGATCGTTTACCAAAAGAAGTTGCAATAACCATACCCGAAATGCTTGCTGATGCAGGAGCAGATAAGATTACTTTCGTTGGTGGAGAACCAACGCTTTGCCCTTATTTAGGGGATTTACTTGCAGCGTCCAAAGATGTCGGTCTAACTACTTGTATTGTTTCAAATGCAACAGGATTAACAGAGAAGTTTCTTGATGAGTTTGCACACCTAATCGATTGGATAGGAATATCTATTGACGCTTCAAATGATAAAATCCACAAAGAAATTGGTCGAGGTATGCGTGGTGATTTAGCCAGACAACGAAGTCACCATTTAGAGCAAGCAAAGCAAGTATGGAGGAGTTGTGTGCAGCGCGGTATTCGAATGAAACTAAACACAGTTGTTTGTAAATCAAATATAGATGATAATATGTCAAATCTAGTTTTAGAATTAAACCCTGAGCGTTGGAAAATTTTTGAAGTGCTTCCAGTAGAAGGTCAAAATGATGGAGATGTTGATGAATTATTACTTGATGACGGAGAATTTGAAACCTGGGTCGATAGGCATTCATGGGTTGCTGAGAAAGGAATTCAGTTTGTACCAGAAAGTAATGATCTGATGCGTGGGTCTTATGCTATGCTCGATGCTCTTGGTCGCTTTTATTCTAATGTAAATGGGGGGCACTCATATGGTCCTTCTATACTTGACATCGGAGTCAAAAACGCTTGGGAAAAAAATATTTTTCTTGAAGATAGATTCCATAATCGAGGAGGATTATATGAATGGGGTTCCAGCAATGTTAACCTTCCAATAATAGGTCAGGGTAGTGATTAGTATGATTTCGAATATTATTGTGATTTCCGGAGAATACCTCATAAGAGTTGAGCCAACAGCGAGTTATCTTAGGAGGGAAGACTATGTCTGAAGAATCAGAATTTGGCAAAGGCTTTGCTGATGATCACGACGATTGGGGGATGAACGTTAACCCAGAGAAATTGAACACTCTCAATTGCCTGAATGGCCATCTCTCTGCCGAGGAAGATTACTATCGGGATCCTCGAAGAAGACCCCGGTTCACTTTTTACGCTGTGAGTGAAAAGTTACCCCCTGACAATTTCAATATCGAACGACTAATGTCATCTCAAGACATTCGCCCTGATGATTTGAAGAAATTAAGCAAGGGCGGAATTCGCACCGTAGGACACGTTCGAAAAACAGGTGTAGGTGATATCGTCAAATCATTAGGCCTTCATTCAAGTATGCGTTATGCATTGAATAGTATCCTCGATTCTCTCCCACAACCTTCTGCTTGGGCCCGAGTGGCCAAGAATAGAGTTACAGATCCATTTCGTATCCGTTTACACAAAGACTCTGTTGGTGTTCCTCCCCGCTGGAGTGAAGGTAATTTCCAAGTTGAAATAGAAGAACTTGAGGGTAAAGGAAAAGGTAAGAAGCCCAAGACCTATCCATTCAGAATCAGAATTGAAGGTTTTGATCCAGACACATCGATGATGACACTACGCCCAGATCAATGGAGGCCAGAGGCCGCATCCAGGTGGGCAGAATTGCTGGATAAGGCAGTAAAAGGAACCATAAAACCGCGCCTTCATCTTAGAGAGGGGGCGGATGATTACAACACATTCCGTAAGAGCCAAGCAGTCAATTCACTAATTTGGGAAGCAACAGAACAAGCCAAGAGCCTAGCACATACGATTCGAGATGCTAACAAACTTCCAAGTTACAATCAATCTGATACTGGCGTCACCTTATTGAATCCTGGATTGAATCTCAAATCTAGGATGAGAGCCTTAGATAAAGGAGGTGTTGAAATACAAAGAAAAGCGGTTTTTACAGGGCTCTCATGTCCAGATATCTCTTTGATTCGAGGCCCACCAGGTACGGGAAAAACAACCGTCATCTGTGAAATTATCCAGCAATTGGCTGTAGAGCAGGGATTACGTGTCCTAATGGTTGCTCCTACACATATTGCAGTCGACAATGTGTTAGAAAGAATTGGTTTGGTCGACGGCCCGAATTTTCTCCCTGGAGTCTATCCATTGCGACACGCTAGCAATAGTCGCGCTGTTTCCAACCACCTGCGTATGTTCACTTGGGACGAGTTGAGCTCTGGCCTTCGTTCAAGACTTGCAGAATCACTAGAATCGGGATTGAATCAAAACCTTGGATCTGACACGGTATCTTCGATTCAGCAGGATTGGTTGACCCAATTACGTCAGCCAGTAAAGGGTCGCGATGAAGACGGTGAAGAGCGGGTTGACATCATCGGTCATATGCTTAAGCACAATGTAAACCTAGTTTGTGCGACGACAATTGGAATTTCCACAGGAGGTTATTTCGCGGCCGATGGAATTCCTTTTGATATCGCTATCATAGATGAAGCTTCAAAGGCAACTCTGGGCGAATTCTTGGTCCCAGGAATCAGAGCCAAGCGTTGGCTTCTTGTGGGCGATGAAAAACAACTCAGCCCTCACGTAGACCAATCTAAAATTGACTTCATCTTAGCACGAATAATTTGGAAACATTTTGCTTGGAGTATGAACAAAAAGGATGGAGATGGAAAACCTACTGGTAAATCAGTTTGGGTCCATCAACTAACCAAGCCAGCCAAGGAACACATCAAAAGAGCCCACATCCGTGATGGTGTATCCGTTTCAAAGGATGGCAACGAACTAGTAGGTTTCTTTGCCATGCGCCAAGAAATTCAGAAGATGTTTGAAGAGTGCGCTGTAAGTGTCCGCATTTCTCTTGAGCAATGGTTTGAGCATCGAATGTCGAATAATGAAAATGAACGACGTGAACACCAATGGAGAATTTACAGCTCCATCTTGAATTTACGAGCAGATTTAGAGGATAAATGGTCTGAAATCAGTTTTGATTCCCAAGTCGGAAAGTGGCAGGTCGCTAAGAATAAGATTGATGATGATTTTATTCGAGCAGTGGCCAACTGGGAACGAAAATGCAACTCAACAAAAAAGACGCATGAGCGGGCAGTAATCGCCTACAATGACCGGCAGGCAGCAATTAAAGAATATCCAAAAATTCTTGGCAAAGCAAAAGAAGAATTTCAAAATAAAGAATCTATCAGGGAAAAGGAATTTGCAAAGAAAATATCAGAATATGATTCACTTGTAGGTGAATGGGATTCTGCCGAAAAGAAAACACGTGGCCCCAAGCCAAAGAAACCAAACGCGTTCAAAGCAGGCGAATTTAAACCACCAAAGGAGCCGAAGCAATTGGCCAATCCTGGACGATATAAAAAGCCTGAGAAACCGAATAAACAAGCATATCCCGAAGAACCAAACAAGCGCCCTAAGTCTTGGCGTCGTCCTCCCCGTGACAGACCAAAGGTTGCCCAGATTAGAGTGGAAGGAAAGTGGGTCAATTCGATGTGGGATAAAAACATCAAAAAGAATATTGAATCTACAATTGGGCCACGTTGGCCCGCGCCACATAATTCTGGTGCGATTAATCCTTGGTGCTATGATCAGAGATATTCAGATAGCCTTGATAGACTATGGAGGGATTTGGTAATGGTAGCCGATTTTGAATACAATAGTGGATTTGAATTACTTGCTGAGCGACTCTCAAAGAATAAGCGAAATGATAGAATTGTCAGCCTTAATGTTCAACACAGAATGCACCCGAAAATCGCTGAATTTAATAGCCAGGTAGTCTATGGAAATGAATATTATAGCGGTTCAAACATGGTTGAAAGAGGATTCCCTACACGTCTCTTGGGAACTCCACTAAAGAAGGATGAAAGCCTTGTACTTCTCGACACTTCGTTGTTTGGTGACGAAGCAATGGAGAAAATTGACATACTCCCAAATGGAAGGAAAAAATGGCTTTACGTAAATGTCGCGGAGGCAAAGGTGATTGTCGAAGCGATTGATGATCTTGCAAAAGATCTTGCATCAATTCCTCATCCAGATGACAGATACTGGGAGATTGCAGTTATTTCATTTTACAAGGCGCAGGCCGCTGCAATTCAGAAAGCCCTTCGTGTAAGTGATGTCGTCGAGTCAAAGGGTTGGCGTTTTGTGGATAAAAAGACGAAATCTGTTCGTATCGAGGTCAATGTTGTTGATCGATTCCAAGGAAGAGAAGCAGATGTTGTCCTATTACCCATGACTCGCGCCAACAAACGTGGAAGCCTCGGATTCATGACAGTCTTAAACCGAATTAATGTAGCCACGTCTCGAGCTCGTCATCGCTTGATTCTCGTTGGCAACGCTCGGCAACTTGAGGAAATGGGCAAAAAACATGATGCAAGAAATACTGATGAAGATTTAGACTCAAGTATGACTGAAAATACAGCCCCTCAGAATTTCGTCTCTCAGTTAATCAATCATGTCCTGAAGAATGGGCGTTCTCTCCAAATCTCCCCTAAAGACCTCAGAAATGATTGGACAGATATCAATTTGGTTCCAAACCCAAGGGGGGAAAGAGAGGTGGTCGCAAATGAGTAGAGAACTTCGTACACCTCGGCCCGTACTTTCCAACAGAATAATCAAGGAAGGTGCATGGGCGATCCATACTTCTCCTGCTACCATTATCAAGATGATTTTCACAAATCTAAGGTGTCGGGAGGAGGGCGTAAAAGAAGACCCTTTACTTGTACATGCAATTCGTCTTGCGGATGAACTTGACGCCTTGTCTGCAAAAGATATTCAACGGGTTTTTGGACTACCAATCAATCTTGCAAGAAAACTTTTAGAAATGTTATTTTATCGTAATTTGATTCAAAGATCAACCAAACGAAAATCTCGTTTGCTAAACCGTAATGGAGGCTTCCTTTTCGAAGAAGATTCTGAGGAGACTAAACGGCACCGAAAAGACCCGATATTTGACCAGATGTTTGAACTGACCGAGGCAGGGCGCTTTGCTTCCAAAGATGGAGAAATCCGTCTAATAACTTCGAGAAATCAAACACTCTATATGGTTGAAGAAACAGGTGAATTTTTACCCATAGATACAAAATTTAGTAGCGAGAAATGGAGAAAAATAAATTGGAAAGATACTAAACCTCCTTCTAACGAAGAAGTTACAAATTGGTTCACTGCAGAGCAAAGAAATGCGCTTAAAGTTGACGACACAATTGAGGGTTTTTCACAACAAAAAACTGTTAGAAGAGATGATTTTGGTACTAAACTTAATTCTTGGCCAGCCTCTGAAATACAAGAGTACAAATCTGCAAAAGTTCCAGGAATTTGGTTTGTGAAAACCCTTGTGGGGCCTCCCTCAGCCAATCTGAAAGATGTACAACTTGGTTCAACTATGCTTCTCAGTTCACTTGGAAAAGTCGAACTCGAATCTAATGATACATTGACTGGCACATTGGGTGAAATCGATTTCCGAAACCAATCTTCAAAGCCAAGAGCACACAAGAGTATGTTGTCAATCGAAGTATCCGAACATGAACATCGTGATCTCCCAAGTAAATCAAAACCTAAACCACATCGGGTGCAATTCTCAATGGGTAGCGATATCGAAGTTGAAGCACTCCTGCGGCCAATACCCGAACAGAAGAAAATCATATCTTGGATTGATGATGCGATGGATGACGCTATGCGTAAACTACCTGATGGAGCATTAGGCCGTGTAGGAGTTGATTCAGAAGTAGAGATTCTCAAGCAGTCAATTGAAGAATTGTGGATGGACCCTGAAAATCTACCAAATAAATGGGCTGAAACTCTCAAGCGGACATTGAAAGATCTATCTCTCGATTCCATATTGGAGCGATACAGAAAGACAGGAGAATGGGAATTACAGTACCGAATTGACGAAGCGGAGGTGTTTTTCCATGCCTATTGAGTCATTCCAAATCGAGGTTCTAGATAATCCGATTCCCGAATTGGTTACTTGGCTACCTCTCAAGGAGAAAAAGAATGATTTCAACCCCCTCGATTGGAAGGGTAATACAGAGTCATTGATCAGTACCCATCCTAAAAATCCTGCAATTCTAGATGCAATGGTAGAAATGATTTCATCCGCAAAGCGTCACGTATTCCTATTCAACTGGATGTTACAATACCCTGAGATAGAGAAGACTCTAGCGTCAGCAGCAAATCGATTAAATGGACGCGTTCATGTTCTGACTACACTCGAAACCAGTATTCACAGCCGATATTCAGATGATGAAGAATCAATGAACAATCTTTCAAGGCTACAGGAGCTTGCTGGAAAAGGCGTATACATACGTTTGCACCCCGAAGCACATGCTAAGTTCCTCATTATCGATGATGAATTATTGGTCACATCAGCCAATATCCGTGACACCTCACTCGAGAAGAATATTGAGACAGGAATACGAGTCAGCGATTCAAAAACAGTGAAATCTTTCCATTCATTTTTCTCATATCTATGGCTCCATGAAGCAAATCAGCATATACGGCCAAGTAAGAATGATCCTAGACTTGGAAATCCATGGCATCAAGCGGAAAAGACAGATTCACCTCGCGCTACTGCCAATGCGATTTGGACTTTGGAAAATCGTAGAATGAGCCTTGTTAAAGCAATAATTGACAAAATCAAATCTGCAAAGAAGACACTTCGAATATCGACTTATGCACTTTCAAATGCTGAATCCGGAATAGGCAAACAGGTCGTTGATGAGTTGGTCAATGCATCGCAAAAAGGTGTTGAAATTACAATTCTATATCATGCTACTGATAAGGCAATTGGGAGGCCACCGAGAGAGAGTGAAAGAGAAGGTTTCCTTCGATTAATGAGATGCAAAGGAGTTTCTATGAGGGGGCACCCAGATCTTCACGCAAAACATGTCATTGCTGATAATAATTCAGGCTTACTTTTCACGGCGAATCTCGATGGGAATCATGGGTTAGATACAGGGATTGAAGTAGGAATTCGATTGAGTAAAGAAGCAAGCCAGCATCTTAGTGAATGGCATGATATTTTATTTGAATCATTTCCACTAGAATTGGTTATTTCTCCAACAGTTTCAGAACTTTTTAAGAGAAAGGGAACAAAATTAGTTCAATTACCAGATTTAATTATGGTTTCACCAATAAAGCAATTTGATAAAATAAAGAATCTATTATCTGATATTTCTCAAAATTCATCTGTATTATGTAAACGTTGGAATCGTTGGATTAAATCTGAAAGTAAGAGCGATAGATTGCTACCAAAGCCATATGAATCAAGAGTTGAAGTCCCATCAATTGACAGCGGATATTCGATTAATGGAATAAATCTAGTAAGCAAAGGAGAGTATATTCATGTGGAGTTATTCGGAAATTCAGATTTTGGATTGCATCATGCGCATATTGCTCCTGGGAAATACAATCTTTCTCTATTGAAAAGATATACTAATGACGAAATTCTTGAATTGATAGAACAGTATCTTCCAGTTCCCAAAGAAGGTGTATCATTGAAAGAAATATTTGATAAATTTAAGAAAAATATTTCTTCACCTTACGAAGTACCGTTTAAATTTAATTTAGAAGGATTTGAAGATTATATAAAATTAAATAAGAAAAGAGGGCTGTTAAGAGTCCATGAGATTAAGGAGCAAAAAATATTCCCTGTTATAGACTCAGATATTTCTGATTAAATAAGTAATATATCAAAAACTAAATATAAGGTTGTGAGTGTGAAATAATTATGAAAAGTGATGGTAACGAAGGAAATGAAACTGTCTCCGTCTGGTTTAGAGCACAGGATGCTTTGAAAAATGAAGGTGTTTTTAACCGGATTCCGGGAACTCCTGATTATTCTGAATCTCGTAATAAAATATATGGAAGAAGAAGTGCAAGAACAAGATTTAACAATCTAAGAACTGATAAAATACTTTACAGGAATCATATTTTATCATCTAGTGTCCATGGTCGGGAACATGATTTATTGAGTGAGAGTGCAATAAATAATGAAGTTGATTCACGAACTGATATTCTTTTTCTTAGAATGAGGACTCCTGGACTTGATGAATTCTGCTGGAATTGGAGCCAGGAGCAGCTATTGCATAGAGATTATCTACGCTCAGTCGGTATTGATTTGCCAATCGAAAATGATAATAGAAAAATCATACAAGATGAAATGATGGTAAGAAGTGGTTACTTGCATAAAATATGGCATAATTCATTGTATGCTATGAGTGAACTAGGAATGGAAATTCCAAACTGGTGCAAAATTCTTCCTTACAATCCATTAGTAAATGCATTTCATGGCACAAACCGAGATGATCAAGACATAGGTGAAAGATTATTATCAATTTTAGAAGAAAAATATCCAGAGTTACATGCTGAATTAATCGCATCAAATCCGTTCCGTTCACCAAGAATTGGTTTTCAAAATGGGAAAGGAAATGTAGGGGGAACTAAGTGGCCCTCTATTTCTGATATTATTTCAAGATTAGAATCGGGAGAATCTGTCGATCAGGATTGGGAAAATAAATTTCTAGAAGAACTGAATTATGATTATGATGAAGAAGAAGATGATTTCCCATATGAAAGCACAGAGGATTTTTATCGTTCATTGAATGTCACTAACCTGAGAAGATGGGCAGATGCTGCTGAGATAACTGGTGCTTGGTCTATGAATCGTGAGAAATTAATTTCGGCTTGGGCTACTAGAACTGAAAAGATGGACAGTGAAATAAAAAAGCAAGGGGAAACATACCCTAGAGTGCCAAGGCTAACCGATTGGACTATTTTGGTTATAGAAAATGTGAATTTTTTCAAATTAGATGATGCGAGAAGTTAGCTTCCAGACGCATAATATCAATTCTTCAGCAGTATGTCAAAACAGGAGTTTAGACTCTACAAGGGTGGTGGACGCTGGGAGATTTAAACCTCTTAATAATTAATTTTAAATCAAGAATTAAAAACAACATTTGAAAAAAACAAATTATTTGATACGCTTGTGTTATCTGGTTTTGCATTACCTTCACATCTATCAGAGAGATGTTTATTTCATCAAGGTCCTAAAGTCGAGAATCCGACATTTGTTTTACATTGGATGAGGGGTGCAATAAGGCTTGACGAGTGCCCAACATTTGATGTTGCTCGCTTGATATCTGATTCACTAAACCTCCCTTTGTTAGTATACCAAGGTATAGACGAACGATATCCTCATGCGTCATACAGACATCATAGATTTTTGATGGAAGGAGCAGCAGATATTGCTAACCGCGCTGAAGAATTAGGAGTTGATTTTCTGGTTCATATTTCTAGAAATAAACATCGAGAACCTGTAGTCAGAGACCTATCTCTGCAATCGGCAATTGTTGTGACCGATTTGATAGATCTAAATCCTTGGAAAAAGTGGATTAAATCTTTAACTGAACATAATTCAGTGATAGAAGTTGATTCAAACTGTGTATTGCCTAGAACTGTTTTTGGGAAAAGTTTGGATAGACCTTTCAGATTCAAAAATGCCACAAAAAAGAAGTTTCGTCAGCGAGTGAGTTTGAATTGGCCCGAAATTAATACGAATATAATCCGTCTTCCTTCGAATTGGAAACCTCCATTTACACCGGTGGATATTCGAAAAGAACTCTCGATAGATGGTGGTAGGAAAATTCTTTCATCTTGCGATATTGACCCTACAGTAGTTCCAGTGACAGATTTTCTAGGAGGTTATAGAGCAGCTATTAGTCATTGGGAAAAGTGGTGCGAAAACGGTTTAACAAGTTACCACAAAACACGAAATAATGCTGCAAATAGATTTGGTGTTAGTGGGATGTCTCCGTACATACATCATGGGATGATTGCTGTTACAAAAATTGCCAGAGAAGCTTCTGAAATAGGTGGCAAAGGCGCTGAAAAATTTCTCGATGAGTTATTGATATTCAGAGAACATGCTCAACATCATTGTCATAAATTAATTGAACCAAAGAGCTGGAATAATTTACCAGAATGGGCTAAAATTTCATGGGATGAAAGAGTATTTGCCCATAATGAAAAGTCACCCTATTTATTAGAGTTTGGAGATTCTGGAGACATCCTATGGGATAGTTCGCAAATTGGACTTATTAGACATGGAGTGATGCATAATAATGTCAGAATGACTTGGGGAAAAGCATTCGCCAACTGGATAAAAGATCCAAAAAAAGCAATGAATACATCTTTGGTGTTTAATAATAGATACGCTCTTGATGGTAGAGATCCTAACTCTATTGCAGGAGTAATGTGGTGTTTTGGACTATTCGATAGGCCTTTTTCACCATTTGATTTAGTTACGGGAAATGTCAGAAAAAGAACTACTGAGACGCATCAAAATAGAATTAATTTAGAACGATATAGAAATTGGACTGAAAAATCAACATTAGAAAACAAATTGAAAATTGGGATTGTTGGAGGAGGCATCTCAGGGAGTTTTGCTGCTATGTTACTACAAAAACTAGGTCATGAAGTCACAATATGGGACAAAGGAAGAGGAGCCAGCGGGAGATTATCCTCAAAAAAAATAACAAATGATTATTCAATCCAAGTTGGTTCGAAGTCTCTTGACTCTCTACCGAAATGGCTCGAAAGATATACTGCAGAATGGATTCGATTGAATTTGGTCAAAATGGATAAAAACTCTTTGATTCCTATCGAACCTCTGAATGAAATAATTAAGCATTTGAATAAAAAAGTAGAAGTTAATTATGGATGTAAAGTGATTAATTTAGATGAAAAAGATGATTCTGTGGAAATTACTGTCAACAATGAAGATAGTTTAACGAAATATCATTATGATAGAGTTATAGTTGCTTTACCTATTGAGCAAGCAATTGATGTTTGTGCCTCATTAGGATTAGAATTTTTTGGAGAGAGTGCCTCAACTTGGGTTGTTTGGGGTCCATCTGATAAAAATCATAACATTCCAGAAAATTGGGAATCATACTACCATTCCAGCGATTCAGGAATATTAGAAATCAGAATCAAAAATAATGATATTTTTGATGGGGGCAAATTTGATTCACAAACAATTATACATTTTGTCACTAATAAATTGGGAGTTGACTCAACAAATTGGCAGTCTCATTATTGGAAATTTGCCAACTCTGTCGAAGGACCAGGTGAAATTATCCATACAAAGAGAGTATCGATCATTGGAGATGGTTTCGCTCGACCTCTAGGAACTGTTGGCGCAGCGATTGAATCCTCTGGGAGAGTAGTATCAGAATTGCATCTTAAAAAATTGAATTGAATATTGTTCAAATTTTATTCCTGTTTTTGTATTTTTTACTCTAACTCACAATAAAAAGTGAATGATTATGAAACCGCTCATGAAATTCTCAACGAGGGGGTATTATGAGCTCTTTTTGGGATATGATGCAGATGATAAAATCAGAAAGATGGCTATAATTCTGGCAATTATCGGATTTTTCGGTCATCTATTGCTATGGGTTTTAATTCAGAATAATTCATTGAACCTTTCTGAAGAAAATATGGGGATGTTTAATTCTCCTTTATCCTCATTGTATACTCCATTTTCGATCTTATTGGCTTATGAAGTGTACCAATTAATACGAACCATTCCAGAATCATTTTCTTCTTCTGTTGGAAAACAATATGAAATTGCCACTCTTCTTGTTGTTAGAGATATTCTGAAAAGACTTTCAGATATTGAATTCGAAGAGGGATGGAGTATAGATGCTGATTTGGGATTTCTAATTGTAGAGTGTTTTACTTTCTTAGTACTTTTCTACACCTCTTTGGTATATCACAAGATTAGTAAACAAATAAAAAATGATAATATTCATTCTGAAAAACTATCCTCATTTATTTATTCAAAGCAAATAATTGCACTATTGATGTTGGTAGTTTTCTTAACAGTTACATTTACATCAATGTCGGGATGGATTGAGTCTGTATTAGAAGGCAAAGGAGGAGTTAATAGAGAGATATTCTTTTTGGATTTCTTTACATTTTTGATTCTTGCAGATATATTGATTCTTTTAATCTCATATTGGTTTTATACTGATTTTGGCAATCTAGCAAGGAATACTGGCTTTGTTTTATCTACTGTTATTATACGAGTTGCTATCTCATCTCCAGGTATTTCTGCAATGATTCTTTTCGCTTTGAGTGGAATTATCGGGGTTGCAATTATTAGATTATCTATCGATAATATCTCTAATTTCTCAAGACGACGGCACTCATTGACAAGATTGGTAGATATCTAAATGGTGGACGCTGGGGTATTCAATATTTAGATAATTCATTAAAATACTGTATTTGATTTTAATTTTATATTATCTAAGTATGTTAATTAATCTGTATACTGGAGGAGGTACTTTCTTGCTTAGGAAGTAAGCCAAACAAACTCATCAGACATGGTAGTAAGATAATACTGGAAGCTAGTGCTAAAAGGATTGCAATTACGAAAGCCTGTCCGAATAATCTCAATGGCAATAATGAGCTTAGATTGAGTACTGCAAATCCTCCTGCAGTAGTTAGTGCAGCAGCCATCATGGCCCTTCCTGTGGTTGCATTAGTCAAAGAAACCCAATTTACTATCCCTGCAGTTGGGTTGTGTTCAATCTCTTCATCCATTCTAGTTACAAAGTGAACTGCATAATCTACTCCTAATCCCAAAGTCAGTGCTCCTATTGTTACTGTTTGAGAGTTTAGTTGATATCCGAGCCAACCCATTAATCCGTACACCCAAACAACAACTATTGCAAGAGGAAGCCACATTACGAATCCTTTGAGCATTCCTCTTTGTGGAGTTTCTTCCCTTGAAACATTGATTGCAACAAGCATAAGTAAAATTACTCCTGCAACTATTCCTGTAGATGCCACAGCAGATATTGCCACATCTTCACTTATTTGAGCAAGAATTAATCCTCTTCCAGATACTTTGTATTCTCCTCCATTTGCATTCAATTCATTATCTAATCCTGTGACGAAATCAACTGTTTCTTGCCAATCTAAAGATGGTGCATAGAAACTAATCACAGTTTGTTTGAAATCTGCCCTTAGATATCTAAAAGTCAAGTCTTGATTAGCATCAACCCAATTTTGTAATTGTAACCACTCTGGACTATCTGTATCTAAAGTATCTAATATTGCTCTTAATTCACCATCTCTAGTAGCCTCTAATTCTAATAATTCCCATACACCAGTTTGCTCAGAAATACTAGTTTCTGCGTCTAAAACAGACATTACTTCAAGATAACTAGCTCTTCCAGTATCGCTGAATACTTCCGTATTAATTACAACATAAAGAGGAGCAGTATTCTGGCCAGCAAAATCATCACTCAAGACAAGAAAATCAGCTACAACCGGGATTTCTTCATCTAACTGATCTCTGAAATCAAAACCAATTTCTAGTTGGGATATTCCTGCACCTATCGGTAAAGAAATTAGTAAAGCAGCGATAATGATAGTCATTGGATTGAGTGCTTGCTCTCCTGACCAAATTGAAAATTTGCTTTCTTCAATTTTAACAGATTTTACAATGGCAATCTTTTGAGGCTTCAGAATTGTTAGTAATGCTGGTAGAGCAGTAATTGAAAGTAGGTAGATGAAAAATAATCCAACTGCGATTACTGTACCAAATACAACTAAGAAATTTTGAGCCGATAATCTAAAACTCAGGAATCCTACCATATCTGTAAAAATTGCAACAACTAATGCTGCAGAAGTTAGCATAGTTCCAGTTTTAATCGCTTTAGCCCTTGCTTCTGCAGAAAAATCAGCCATAGTTTCCTTTCCTTCTGAGACTAAATTTGCTAATTCTTCACGATAACGTAAAACAACGTGTAATCCGTAATCAACACCTATCGCTAGAAGTAATATCGGTATACTATTCATAGCACCATTAAATTCAAGTTTTAGTATTCCTGCAACTCCATAAGTTGCTCCAATTGCCAATAGAGTTAGGAAAATAACAATACTAGTATCTCTCACACTTCTGAATTGTCTCCACAATATAATTCCAAGAATTACAATTGATGCACTGGTAAGAATACCAATTTCAGCACCAAGATTACCTGATTGCTCTTCTGCAAATCTATTGAATCCAAATACAGTAATTGTATTCCCATGAGTTTCTTGCAATGATTCTTCCAATCCTACTGACATTTCACTTATTATTGGTGAAACTTCAGTATCTAATTCCATATTGTGAACAGAGGGTGTTGTATCAATTGCTAATGTTACTAATGCTATATTTGCTTCAGACCATGGATTATCTCTTGATTCTGCAGGGAACATACCCATCATTCCGGATCTCAAATCTATATCTTGAAGCGCACTTAATGGTGCTAGACTGGCCATTGCTTGCCCTTGTAGAGGGGCAATTGATGCATTTTGTGTCTCATTCCTATTTTCAGTAAGACTAGAAACCATACCAATCAAAATTCCAATCTTTTCAGCATTATTTTCTCCTGAATCAATTCTAGTTTGCCATTCCCCTGGTATTCCAACATTCCAATTGTCTAAATCATCTGAATCAGGATATTCTGTAGATGGCATAGTTGACATAACAATCATAGCTTCAGAAATAGCAGAACTTAGATTCATATCTTCAGCCATTTTCACATTCATTAATGCAGTTTCAACTGCCTCTGACCAAGTATCAGATATCGGATCTTGTATTTGTTGCCAAAAAATAACTGAGCTTGCAGGACCTGAATTTGGTGATCCTCCGAATAATCCATAATGATAATCAATCATTTTTGAATTTTCTAAATCTCCTGTATGAGTTAACATATCAGATTCTATATTTGCAAGCAGGTTCCATGTTGCTTCATTTTCTAAATCTCCAACTTCAAATCTAACAATTGATCTGACTAAATCTACATCTACTGTATATGTATTTTCTAATTCATAGAGTAAATTTGTCGTTTCATTATCTGGATAAAAAGCATCTTCAGAATTATCAAAAACTATGTATTGAGCAAATGAGGATAAGGCTAGAATACCTATTACAGCTACTGCAATTACAGTTTTTGGTTTGTCTACAGACATTTCGCTTAAGGTATCAAATGGATTTTTCATACTATTTCCCTCTGGTTTTATTACTTTCAATGCTTTATTTACTGTCCATTTATTCCTAACTGGCAGATTTGGGCACTACGAGAGTGGTGGATGCTAAATGGTGGACGCTGGGGTCTGCGAACCTTCATCAAGCGACCCAGTTACAGTCAGTAATTAAAGCAGCGTACTCCCTAATAAGGTTGGGAGAAGTCAAGTCGGCAGAGTCTCTTCTGAAGCCATTTACTTCTGAATTGGCCGAAGTTAGGCCAACTATTGAACAAGGCATGGCCATGACTTGGCCGAGTAGTGGCCAAACTAACGGGAGGGGTGCGTTATGAGTACTTCAGACAAGATTCAGAGCATACTTGAGATGCTATTCACTTGGGGAATGGAAGGAATTGATGAAAAGGATACACAACCAAAAGATATCTTCACTGCATTCGGACAAGAAGCATGGAATATTGGCGATAGATATGTCAGAAGAAATATCATTGGAGATAAAATTTCGAGATATGTTCCACAAGATATCAAGGTTGCAGTCGCAGTAAGGGATCAAGGTCAATGCACTGCTATTCTCGAGGATGGTACAAGATGTCCTGTTCGTAAATCACTACACTATGATCACAGGTTCATACCATTCAGACTAGGTGGTCCTCAAACGATCTGGAATATGACATTGCTTTGTGAAGATCATAATTGGCACTATGGTGGAAAACTATGGAGGCATGAGAAATGAATGAAGGTAAATATCATCCTCCTGAATCTAATCTGAAGAGATTGGAGATTAGAAGTCCACTCACTCAAGGAAGAAGAGCTTGGGGCTATATCTCAAATGATAGAAAATTGATTATGAGTGATGATGGAGATGTTTGGGTACGTCATAGCCCAGAAGATGTGTTTGGCTCAAAAGACGCTGCTAGAGAATTCGCAAAGGAACAGAAATTTAGACCTCCTCCAAATATAAGAGCAGGTTCTCCATATGATATTGCGCCTTACACAGAACATTGTTGTAGAGTAATTGCAAATAAGCCACTTGATAATTCTCTATCTTCTAGACTTGCAAGATGGCTGCTTAGTTCGAGGTATATACAAGAATTCTAGATGATGTTGCTGAATGTATTATTAACATACATGAGTACGTAGAAACATGTCTGCTGATTTAGAAGGTTCTGATGCACTGGGTTTCGAGAACGAATTATGGGCTTCTGCGAATAAATTGAGAGGCAATATGGATGCTTCAGAATACAAGCATGTCGTACTTCCTCTAGTGTTCCTGAAGTATATCTCTGATGCCTTTGAGGACATTCATGCAAGCCTTGTTTCAAGAGGTAGGAATCCTGAGAATAGGGATGAGTACATTGCTAAAGGTGTGTTTTGGGTACCTGAGAAAGGTCGCTGGAATAATCTGGTTGAAAATGCAACAGATCCATCAATTGGAATAATGATTGATGATGCAATGGAAGCAATCGAAAGAGACAATCCCGAGCTTAGAAATGTTCTGCCAAAGAACTTCGGTAGTTCCGACCTTTCATCCAGAATCCTTGGGGAAGTCGTGACTCTGTTTGGAAACATGCAATCTTTTGGAGACGAAGATGCTCGCTCAAAGGACGTCATAGGACGTGTTTACGAGTATTTCATTGGAAAATTTGCAGAAGCGGAGAAGAAAGGTGGAGGTGAGTTCTATACTCCTCGCTCAGTGGTACGCTTACTGACAGAAATACTTCAGCCATATGAGGGAAGAATCTATGATGGATGCTGTGGTTCTGGTGGAATGTTTGTACAGTCACTGAAATTCATGGAGGCCCACGCTGGTAGGGTAAACGCCTCAGTCTGGGGGCAAGAGTCCAATCCAACAACTTGGAGGCTTGCTAAGATGAATCTGGCGATTAGAAGGATTGATGCGAATCTTGGCGAGAGTCATGAAGATACCCTAGTGAACGATTATTTCCCCGATTTAAGGGCAGATTTTACTATTGTAAATCCCCCATTCAATATCAAGGATTGGGGTTTCGAATCACTTCAGGATGATCCAAGATGGATGTACGGTGTTCCTCCCAAGGGGAATGCAAATTATGCCTGGATTCAGCACTACCTCCACCATCTCTCACCTCAAGGAATGGCAGGGATAGTGATGTCAAATGGTAGCCTGTCAACCACCCGAAAGGAGGAGAAGACCATTCGTGAGGGAATAATCAATGACGACAAGCTTGATTGTGTAATTATGCTACCTAATAAGTTATTCACAAATACTGGAATCTCAGCATGTATCTGGATCCTTTCCAATAGCAAGACAGATTCAAAATTCCGTTCACGTAGTGGTGAGACTCTATTCATTGACTGTAGAGGCATGGGTTCAATGGTAAATCGTACATTGAGAGAGTTAACTGCTGAAGATGTGGCTAAGGTGGCTGGAACATATCAGAATTGGAGAAGCAAGGATAGCTTCGATGATTATGAGGATGAGCGTGGTTTCTGCAAGGCAGTAACTACTGCCAATGAAATCACTGAACATGAGTATATCATCGTACCTGGGAGATATGTCGGGGCGCCACCATTGCCAGATGATGGCGAGCCATTCGAAGACAAGATGAAAAGACTAACGACAGAACTTGGAGAGCACTTCGCAGAGTCTCGTCGTCTCGAGGAAGAAATACGAAAGAATCTGGGGGATTTAGGTTTTGACTTCTAAATTTGTGACTTTGAAATCATTAGCCCATGTGATCACAAAAGGTACGACTCCTACCAAGGCACAAGGCTACATTGACAATGGAATAAATTTTATCAGAGCTCTTTCGATTGACAAAAATGGGCAATTAGTCGAAGGAACCTTTCTCAAAATATCAAATGAAACAAATGCTTCTTTGAAACGTTCGGTTGTCCAAGAAGGGGACGTGTTGTTTACAATTGCAGGAGTAATTGGACGAGTTACGGTTGTTGAAAAGAAACATCTTCCAGCAAACTTGAATCAAGCATTAGCAATTATTAGGCCCAAAAAAGACAAGATTAGTTCAGGATATCTTGCGAACCTTCTAAGATCTCATGATGCACAATTTTACCTGAAAAGTAGAGTTGTAGAATCAGTACAAGCAAATCTCAGTTTGGCAGAATTGGGTTCCTTTCCTGTTGAGAACATCTCACTTGAAGTTCAAAATATACGAAATAATACTCTTGAAATAATTGAAAACAAGAGTATTTGCGATTCGAAATTGTCAGATATTTCTCGAACTCTAATTTCATCACTATTCCGTTCATGGTTCATTGATTTTGATCCTGTGAAAGCTAAAATGGAAGGGAAGTTACCATATGGAATGGATGAAGAAACTGCGGCATTATTTCCTGATTCATTCGAAGATTCAGAAATAGGGTCAATTCCCCTTGGCTGGAGAAGTATTGAAATTTCAAAAATCTCATTATGTAACGACGGAGATTGGATTGAACTGAAAGATCAGGGGGGCAGTGATTACCGTTTAGTGCAACCTAGCAATATTGGATTGGGCAGTTTCGTTGAAACAGGTAATTTCCGATACATAACCGATAAAACATTTCAGCGATTGAATTGTATTCAAATTGAACCATCAGATGTTTTGGTGGCCAGAATGCCTGATCCCAAAGGAAATGTTGGCAGGGCTTACCTTTGGACACAAGATGTACCAAAAGCCATAACTTCAGTCGATGTTTGTATCATCAGAGTAGATAACAATCAAGTCACACCAAAATATCTTGAATCGTATCTTAATTCTTATGATTCATTGGAGCGTTCTAAATCATTCATGACTGGAACAACCCATCCAAGAATTAGGAGAAAGGACATAGAGTCATTTCGTATCCTTGTCCCCCCCATTTCTATATTAGAACAGTTTGAAAAAAGAGTTCAGGCCATGTCTGATTTGAAAACTTTGGTTGTAAAACAAAATTCCTCGCTTTCCACCACAAGAGATGCATTACTGCCAAGGCTGATGTCTGGTGAATTGAAAGTAAATTGAGGTGAAAAAAATGAATGAAGCAGACTTGGAAGAACTCGCAATGGCATGGTTCGACAAACTTGGTTACCAAACAGCGTATGGCCCGGATATCGAACCAGGTGGCTCAGCCCAAGAGCGTGCTGAGTATCAAGAAGTAATTCTATGGAATCGTTTTGAATCCGCCATAGAGCGACTCAATCCCGATGCACCTTCTTCAGTTCTCAGAGATGCCAAGCGTCTATTCCGTAGAAGGCTGGGAGAAGATCCAAAATTAGTTCGTACCAATCGAATATTCCAGGAGATGCTCACCGAGGGAATCCGAATCGAACATCGTGAAGGTGGAGAGGCTCGTACTATTGCAATACGATTGATGGCTAGAGATGATTTGGAACTGAATGACTGGTTCGCAGTGAACCAAGTCACCGTACATCACGATAGGAACCATAGAATTCCAGATATTGTGGTTTTCATCAATGGATTACCTATATCTGTGATTGAGTTGAAGAGTTTCGTAAGGGACAGAGTGACTTTGCTTGATGCTTACAAGCAGCTTGAGACATACAAGAAAGAGATTCCTCTGTTATTCAACACAAATCAGATACTAGTCGCTTCCAATGGCAAGTTCAGCCGCTTTGGTTCAATCACATCCGGTTGGGATCGCTTCATGCCATGGAGGGCGATGGACTTCGAGTTCGAAGTCGAGACTGAGTTGGAGTTCATGCTGAACGATATGTTCGAGAAGGAGAAGCTGGTAGAGTATATCCATGATTTCGTTCTCTTCCAGTCAAAGCGTGCAGGCGATATCAAGATCATTGCAGGATATCATCAATATCATGCTGCTAAGGCTGCACTCCAGCGCACATCTGAAGAAGTTGTGAAAAATGGTCGCGGGCGAATTGGAGTTATATGGCATACTCAAGGATCAGGAAAGAGCCTGACAATGACATTCCTTGCTGGACTAATCGCCAGAGATAACGGATTGCAGAATCCAACAGTCATCATCATCACTGATCGTAAGGATCTCGATGGGCAACTCTTCCAGACTTTCGATTCGGCCAAGGAGTACCTTCGTCAGGAACCAGTTCAAATTGAGGACAAGAATGACTTGATTGCACAACTTTCCGGAAGGAAGTTCGGTGGCGTGATATTCTCGACCATTCAGAAGTTCCTCCCGAAGGAGAAGGAGGCTAGAATGGAGCTCTTGAGCGATAGAAAGAACATTATAATCATGGCAGATGAAGCTCATAGATCGCAATATGACATGCTTGATGGTTTCGCTGCACATCTCAACGACGCATTCCCGAACGCCTCTTTCATAGGATTCACTGGTACTCCGATTGCCTTTGAAGACCGAGATACTCGTGGAGTGTTTGGGGACGATATCAGCATCTACGACTTGAAGCAGTCGATAATGGATGGAAGCACTGTGAACATATACTACGACAAGCAAGTCAGGAAGCTCTTCTCATCCAAGGAGAGCGCGGCTATTGACGAGGCTTTCGAGGCCGCTGTTGATGGAGAGGAGATGGCTACCACTGAAAGAGCCAAGAGGCGTTGGTCACGACTCGAGGCTGCCTTCGGCGCTGAGAAAAGACTCGAGGATATCGTAAGTCACATGGCTCCACATATAGAATCCAGATCAGAATCATTCCCTCAAGGGAAATCGATGATAGTATGTGCCACCAGAAGGATTTGCGTTCGTCTTCATGACATGCTGAAGGAGATAAATCCTGAATGGTACGATGAAAGAGACAATGAGGGAGTAATGAAAGTCATAATGACAGGCAGTGCATCGGATAACTGGCAAGAGCACATCAGAAACTCAACTCGCAGAGGGCAACTAGGTGACAGGTTCAGGGATCCGGATGACGATTTCAGAATCGCAATCGTCTGCGATATGTGGCTGACCGGTTTCGATGCCCCCTCACTCACAACGATGTATATTGACAAGCCAATGAAAGGTCATGGGCTAATGCAAGCCCTTGCGAGAGTAAATCGTGCTTTCAAGGATAAGACTGGTGGACTTGTGGTCGATTACTTCGGACTTTCCGCGAGAATCGCCGAGGCAGTCAACCTCTACACTGCAAGCAAGGGAAGAGGTTCTATCGTTGTTGATATCGAAGAGGCAGAGATACTCCTCAAGGAGTGTCATGAAGTAGTTCAGAACATGTTTCATACAATCGATCACTCGGAGTTCTGGGTAAGCGATCCATTGGAGAAGGAGGCGATTCGCAGGAAGATGCTGAATCGAATAAATTCCCTAGTCGCTAGAGATCCAGAGGCAAGCAGACGTAGATTCGGACAGGCAATGGCTCGCTTGAACAAGGCCTGGAATCTAGCCAAGTCATCAGATACGGCCAGAGCATTGAGGGACGATATCAAACTGTATCAGGCGTTATACGGTTACATCAACCAAAAGGCACCTGAGGAGCAGAAAGACCCTGAGATCCTTGATTCGGCTATCCAGCAAATTCTGGACGATACTATCAGACCAGAAGGATTGGCAGATATCCTTGAAATAGGGAATGAGAAGTCTATTTTTGATGATGCCTTCCTTGCAAGAGTAAAGGAGATCGAAGAGAAGAACCTAGCTCAAGCAGCTCTGGAACAATTACTACGTGGTCAGATTCTAATTCTGAAAGGTAAGAATCATGTTCAGCAGAGAAAGTTCTCAGAGATGTTGGAATCTACCCTCAAGAGATACAGGGATGGAGACCTAGAGGACATTCAGAATGTGATAGACGACTTGCTTGATCTTGGAAGAGAGATGAAGGCTGCTAATGACAGAGGAGAAGATCTGGGACTTACTTACGAGGAGTTGGCATTCTATGATGCTCTCGAGGAGAACGAAGTAGCAGTCAGACAGATGGGCGAAGGAAAACTGTGCGAGATTGCGAAGGCCATGACTGAGAAAGTCAAGGAATTGTGGACTGTTGACTGGGCTTACAGTGAGAGAAAGCAGGCACAGTTCAGAATAGAGTTGAGGGATCTTCTGGAGAAGTTCGGATATCCACCTGAGGAATGTGAAAAGGCTGTTGAGACGGTATTAGAGCAGGCGAAGCTCAATGCGATGAGTCAGAAATCAGTTTTGACTTAATTTGGAAGGAGTTCATATTATGGAAGTTAAAAAAGTCGAGATAGGTAAGGTAGCAGAGGTCATCATGGGGCAATCTCCTTCATCTGAAAGTTTCAATGTTAACGGCCGCGGACTTCCTTTCTATCAAGGGGTGACAGACTTTGGCGAGATATTCCCCACACCCAGAATGTATTGTGAAAACCCGAAAAAAACCGCTGAGCCAAATGACATCCTATTATCTGTTCGTGCACCCATAGGTAGGATAAATATCGCTAATAATCTGTGTGCGACAGGCAGAGGAATCGCGATTATAAGGGCCAAGAAAAAGTCAGACCAGACATATCTGAAATTTGCGATTGAGTCGATTTATTGGTATTGGGATACTCTCGAGGGGTCGGGAGCGATTTTTTCAAATGCAAAAAAAGGTGATATTATTAAGGCTGAAATTCCATGGGGAGATGAGGATTTCAGAGAATTAGTCACGAAGTTAATCAAACCAATAGAAGGAATGCAAATAAATTCTACTATTCAGAATGAAAAATTGCATGATTTGAAAAAATCAATTATTGCACGGCTAATGTCTTAATGTTTTTTTGGCTCTACGACCGATTTGAAATTTCCAATTAATTCATTCCTTAGAGATGGAACTCCCGTCCAAGATCTAAGTGCACATTGTTACAGACACACTCTAGCCATGAGATATGTTAGCAAAGGTGAGCCAATACAGAGAGTATGTACAATACTTGGAGATACCATTGCTACAATCGAAACTCACTATTCAGAAAGAATATTCACTGCTGAAGATAAGATGGCATTTCATCGGGTAAACAAGAATTCTAGAAGAGAAAGTTCGGAGGGAACTTCTCAGCCGGGGTTCTTAACTCGCGACAAATCCCTGCTAGAGCCCCTCACAGCGAGGGGTATGGACTCTAAATGGTGGACGCTGGGGGATTTGAACCCCCGGCCACCTGGTTGCAAACCAGGTGCTCTTCCAAGCTGAGCTAAGCGCCCCACGAGTCATGGGAAACGCTAGGGGTTCTTGAGTTCAACCGTTGTGGAATCTACTCTTTATCGGATTTAATTATTTCAAGACCAACCAAAATAACAGCTAAGGATGAAAAGAATATTACTGCTTCTAGAAGTTGTTCCCTCGAGCTCTTCTGAACTTCTTCTAAATCTTCATTTCCAGTTGGCGCATTATCATTATTGACGTGAATATCTTGAGCAAAATTCACATAAAAATTAATATCGACCGTCTCATTATTTTCTTTTATCTGATGAATCATGGAAATATTCCCTGGAAGAAGTCTATTTGAAGGATCTAGAAGTATTAGTGCATGTTGATTACACGAATCATCCACCTTCTGTCCTGTTTCATTTAATTCACATGAACTGGAAATCCATTCCGTAGAGAAGTCATCCATTCCTTCGAATACTCCGTCACCATCCGCATCTACTAGAATTCTATGTTGTACGTCTTGTCTATCGTCCACGTTACGGAAGAATAGAGTATCTGTTTCGACTAAAATTCCTGGATTAATTGAAGCCGGTGTCAGTCCGTCCTCGGTAATCAAAATATTATATTCTTTTTGATCATGCGCAGAGGTAATAGACGGTGAAAGTAGAATAAAAAATACCCCTATCACCAGCAACACCCGTCCTCTCATGTTACACCCTAAGTCTCCGATGACTTCAACATGACTGGTCAACTCCGAGGCGCCATGGATAATCGGAGAGTTGCTCTGGCAGGGGTTCTTGTTTTCTTTTTATTATCCGCAAGTGTTGCAACAATTTTACTATCTAAGGAAAAGTCAAATTCAATTAATGATAGTATTTCTGTCCTAGACCCGTTATTACAAGATGAAGGGCACGACCATAGGAATGCTAGTCAGCATGTGATGTATACAGATAATATCCAACCAGTCTCATTCAATCAGTTAACTGCGCCCGGAAATGCTGAGATTCAGGTTGCTGAGTCACCAGATGGCAATACATATGCCTATATCGCTGGATGGTCAGAGTTACATATTGTAGATGTCACAAATCCAGAAAATACGACCGTAACTGGAGTATATGTCGATCCGAACACTCAAGTTCTAGATGTCAAATATTTACAATATAATGGAGATGAATACGTAGTAGTCCAAAATCAATTAGTTGATCCTGGGAATGCAGATCCTAATGTTGGCGAATGGGGAGATCCGGCTCAAGTTACAGTGACATTAATTGATGTCTCAGATAAATCAAATCCTACATATGTAGATGCATGGTATGATGCTGATCATCCGAGTGGTCCTCATAATTTGTACACTCATTTAATTGATGATGAGTGGTATATATTTGTTGCAAATCCTGATTATGAACAGTGTGATGTAGGTCAAGGAGATGCCTGCGGTGGTATCACTATTGCTCATCTAAACTTCGATGGACCAAGTGATAGTCCTAGGATACTGAAGGTAGGTGAGGCTGAAGTAAATTGGCAAAATACACTTGGTGGGTGGATATATATTCATGACATGACTGTTCAAACATGGCCTGGTGAAGATCAGCAAGATCCTCGTTATGGTCGTACTTACATCTATGGTGCATATTGGGAAGCAGGACTGCGAATATTCGATGTTAGTGACGTCCCTCACCCTCAGAATTCACCTATAGAATATGCGTTTATAGCAGGTGGATGTGCAGCCACATTAGGTACACAATTAACTTGTAATTGGAGAGCTCCAGAAGTCGGTCAATGGATGGAATTCGCAGATCTGGATGAAGACGGTCAAATTGATTGTGGATGTACAGGAAATGAAAATGGAGGTCGTGCTTCCTACATTCATTATGCTGAACCAATGGACGATATGGTAGATGCATCACATCTTGGTTATCCAGAAGGAAAAATGCATTTAACATTCTTAGCAACTGAAGTATTAGAAACCACGGTTGGAACTGGTCTTGGCTACTTACTTGATACAACTGATTATGAAATGCTGAATGGTCAAATTACTTTCAAACCCAAAGTAATTCATAGTTGGGAAATTCCATTTGCAGAAGACCATCATATCCCTGGTGGTGAAGAGTGGCTATTATTCAGTCCTCATAATTCTGATGCCCAAATTTTCGAAACTAACTCTGCAGGATTACCCGATCAAAGTTTAGGTGGGAATTGGGATGGTAGAATATATCTCTCAAGTTATCATGCTGGTTTGTGGATAATAGATATTGAAACTTTGATGTTGGAAGGAAAAAATTCAGATCTGAATAGAACTGAAGTACACTCCGCTTCAACAATAGGATACCATATACCACATGGGCAAGATGGAACGCCTCTTTCAAGTTCTTACTATGATTTTGGTTGGACTCCATTTATTTGGGCTGCGGAGTACCACAATGGTTACACATATCTCTCTTGTATTACAACGGGCCTATATATCGTTCAATTAGATATTGACAAACCATATCACGTCAATTAATTTCTAATATTACGACCGTAGCATTCACAAGTAGGAGTTATTGTGTACTAACTAATACGAGGTTTCGCGATGTCACGGTTTTCTAAATCCCCAATGTTTCTAATGGTTTTTCTAATGCTAATTACGCCATTATCTGGCTGTATGTCAATGCTTAGTGATGATTCCTCTGAGGATGATGCTGACATGGAATGGATTGATCCAGTAATAGAAATAGAAGATGAAAACCATTCTCACAATGATCTTCTTTCTCACCGTTTATCTACAGCTAATGCTAAATTGATTGATTATCATAATCTAAACTGTGATGGTAATGAGAAACCTCCTGCTGACTTAGATAATGTTGCAGGAAGGCCTTGTTCTGATGAATACAAGAATGTAGGTCCAACACCTGGAGATAACTCTGAAATCACCATCGAAGGAAATTTCATGGAAGATTGTGAAATCTATGCTGACGGTACTGGTGGATGTTACGCTTATGTTTCAAGTTACAACCAATTTGAGATTCTTGACATTAGCGATCCGAACAATATCAGAATGCTTTCTACTTACTATGCAGAAATAGCAAGAATGATTGATATCAAGGTTACTAAAGATAATAATTGGGTTTTAGTTAATCATGAACTAACAAACAGTGAGCTTGATCCAATTCCAAATGATGATGATGCTAATAGTGGAGCAAATAGAATGGATGTGATTTATGTTGGAGATAAAACTAGTCCAGTAAAGGTTGCAGAATGGAATAATCCTCCGGCAGGATTCCATAATCAAGATTTGGCAATTTATTGCGATTGGGATCCAGCTTTAGATCCAACAAATGCTTGGGATGAAGAAGAATGTCATTTATTCCTCTTTGGAGCTGATCCTTATCCGGAAATGGTTGAAGGAAGCAGTGGTACATTCTACAAAGGGACTCAAGTGTTTTATGTGCCAAGAGGTTTGGAATCTTGGATGGCCACTAACAATGAAGAACAAGATAATATGAGCCGTGAAATAATTCGCTGGGGAGGTTACACCCCTGAACCTTACACTACATGTGGGGGGTCAATCTTTAATCATGACAACGTTTACTTTGTGCACCCTATAACTCAGCAAAGATTACTCGCTGTTTCTTATTGGGGTGCTGGTTTGAGATTAGTAGATGTTAGTACTCCTCCTCAAGTTGCCGACCCATTCGGACTTAATTGGCCTCCAGAAGTTGGTCGTTGGATGGGTTGCCCATCCGCAGATGATGGATGGTATGGGCCTGAGGGGGGCGGTCATGCAAACATGGATGCTGATGAATGGCTTGATTCTAACCAAGGAAATGACAACATACACTATGCTGTTCCAAATGATTACTTAATTTGCTCAGGAATCAGCGTGTTTGATCCTGTAGAAGAATGGCCATCTAATTGTGGAACCGGATTTGAAGACCCAGTTTATGGAGTAAACTGGAGACACTATACCTATATCGCTCCTGAATATGGTTCCAATGAAAATCATACAGGTTATGTCTGGACAATCGATACTACAGATCCTGCTGAACCTTTCTTAGTCTCAAAATGGAAGCTTCCTGGAGAGGGAATGAAAGGAAATGGTTCACATCCGCAGCATTGGATACCTGGTGGATATATTTTCAGTCCACATAATGGTGACACAGGACCATCCGGTCATGTATACTACACTCACTATCACGCAGGAGCTTGGGCAACTGATCATGGTGATATTTGGGATGAAATAGTATGGGAAAATGGAGTTCCAGAGCCTGACAGAGGCTTCCAAGCAATTTCAGAGTTAGCCGAGACTAAGACTATTGGTTATTACCTGCCAGCAGGCCCTCCTTGGATTGATGATCCTGCCGAAGAAATGGGTTACGATATGGCGGATTGCTGGGCATCTTGTATGATTCCATTTGATTGGGGATTACAATATGATCCTAGAGGATTTGTATTCATCTCTGACATGGTAACTGGAGTTTATGTTGTCCAATTTGATGAAGACTATGATCCACGATTTGATTATCCTCCACTATGGGATTCTGAATGAATTGTTTAGGTGAGTCGTATGAAAAATGTTTCAATAGTAGTTTTCGTGATTATTTTATTCATCAATCCAGTAGTTGATGCACACGGCGCTAATACATTCCAATTTATCATGAGAAACGGCTCAATCCAACCAGATGATGCTCAAGTGACACAAAATGATAGCATAATATTCAACAACGTAGTCATGGACTTAGAAAGAACAATTGAGATGGAGAACCCAAAAAACTCTACTCATAATTGGTCTTGCACTGCTCAACCCTACAATAGCACTGGGAATGATGATGAATGTCAATTATGGTTAGATCCTCTAAACTGGTCTGTAGGCAATTATCAAGCATTGGTATATTCGAATGATTCACTTTGGCACATCGTAAATATCACAATTGTCCTAGATTCTCATAATGAAACAACTCCTAATTTCGAGTTACCTAGTGGGAAATCAGGTAACGAAGATTCTAAAACTTCAGACTCAAATATGGCTTTTCTTTGGATAGGGTTAGTTCTTTTTGCCTTAGTAGCAATCAGTCGAACTGTAAAAAAGGGGCGGCCTTCTGGAGTTGAAGAGGAGTAGTGGCTTCAATGTCGAAAAGTTTGTTTGCAGTTTTAATGGCTCTGTGCTTTCTCAGTTCTGGCTGTATAGGTAACCAAAAAGTAGATATTTTCTATGGAGAAGATATTTCTCCTTCAATGCCCGCTGAAGATTTTACATTAGTTGATGAAGATGGGAATGAGTTCAACTTTTATGATTATGAAGGTGACGTAGTTGTAGTTGCCTTCCTTTTTACTCGCTGTCCCGATGTTTGCCCAGTAGTTAGTGCCAATCTTGCTTATTTAGCACAATTATTAGGTGATCTTTATCGGACAGAGGTTCAAATCCTCACCGTAACAGTAGATCCTTGGACTGATAATTCATCAGTTTTGAACAATTATTCTAATGCTAGAGGTTTAGATTGGCCTCATCTTACTGGTGAATTAGAAGTAATCGAACCTGTTTGGAGAAATTTTGAGGTAGGTCTAACAACTTATGACTCAGACTTAGATGGCGATGGGGTAGCAGATGGATTCGACACATGTGCTAATACTAAGGATAACGAAACTGTGGATAATGAAGGCTGTAGTGATTCACAGAAAGAACCCAGTCAGGTACAAACAATGCATCATCCACTTAGCTACTGGGTTGATCATACAACTGGTACAATAATAGTTGATCGAGAAATGAATCAGCGCGTTTGGTGGGCAGATACAGCCTGGAATGTCGAACATGTTCTTGAGGATATAAAATTACTTTTAGATGAATAAAATGGTGTTTTAGATGAATAAATCACTTGTAATTTTAGTCACATCTTGTTTATTTTTATCCGGTTGTTTACAGTCAAGTAATGACCTATCTCTATATGGGACTGAATATAAAAATCCTCCAGATGCACCTGATTTTACATTATTGAATCAGGACGGTGAATCGGTTACACTATCCGATTATTCTGACAAGGTGATTGTTGTCGCCTTCATTTATACATCATGTCCAGATGTTTGTCTTGCTATTTCTGCTAATCTCGCTTGGGTGCATGAAAATCTTGGAGAATATTCTGACGATGTAGTAATACTATCAATCACTATTGACCCTGCTCGAGATACAGTAGAACGATTTTCCCAATGGACTGAGGCAAATGGTTACGAGTGGGATCATCTCTCTGCAGAAAGGGCATCCACTCTAGTTAATGTCTGGAATAGTTGGAATATAGTTGTTGATAATGACCATATTAATGCAAGTTCACCACCGGAAGATAATATGAATCGTTTTTCAGTACTTTTCCCAGATAATAGTTCACTTTCTTTAGATAATTCTTGTCAGAGTATTATCGTTAATGAATGTTTTTTGAATGGAAGTGATTTAGCAGATTTTGCATTTAATGAAGCGAATATTACGTATGATATGTCAGGGGAAGAGGGTGTTATTGATACTTGGAATGCCAATGAAAATTGGTCTTGGGATCTATATTATTGGGATAATAATATTGAATCTTGGTCAAATAATATTTCTCAGGACTTAGATGAGATTCAAGTAAGTGTGGGGACACATCTTGCTTGGGTGGCAAGTAATGCCAACCTGACTAATCTCCCACCTGGAGTTGATTGTAATGGAAATGGTTGGATAATGGGTTCAGGTTCTAGTGCTCATTGTATGTGTGATGAAGGATTTGAGAGGTCCGATGGGAACTGGCTAGGCTGTTCACTAATTGGTACTGAGAATACAAATTCTTCAGAAGTCAATCCTCATGATGCTTCTCTAGGGGAATATGGAGTCGGTCACTCAACTGTCACTTTTATTCTTGATAAACAAACAAGAAAGAGAGTTGCTTGGACTGGTATTAATTGGGATGTCCAAGAATTCTTACTTGATATTCAGGCCCTATCCTCTGAGTAAATTATTAGTACTACTTATTACAACTTTTTACCTCCTTTTGTTGCTATTGTTTAATAGTAATTGCATCACACATAATTTCATGCGTGGTTCAAAAGATGAGGATGATGGTGCTGCAAGGTCTCTATTCTTGGCTGCATTAATGATTGGAAGCGTAATGGTGGGAGGATTGTTCTATGATTTTGAATCTGAAGGAGTTAATCTTGCACCTATCATAGAGAGTGAGATTCCAAATGATATTTTAGTAGGTTCATTGAATACTCTTGAGATATCTTTGGATGATGAAGATATGAGTTCATTAGATATTGAAATGACTTTGAATGGAAACTCAGTTAACGTTCAACCTAATGCTACAGGGGTAATAATAGTCGACATCTCACAAATAGGTGTAGGTAATCATGCATTGAAGATTATAGTGACGGATTCATTAGGTCAAGAGTCTAGATTATCCTCGTCGTTTAATATTCATTACCCTTACGAAGACCCTACAGTAATGATAGTAGAAGATAATGAGATAGTTCTTGAACGCGGAGATAGTGCTACAATTAATGGTACTCTGATACACCCTGATTTAGGGACTTGTGATTTAGGTTGGTCTGATAGTGACGTCAATGAATTCAGTTTAAATTTGCCATTTTCAGATCAAGGTGATTTCTCATGGGGGCCATCTGAAATTGAATCGAATATGACGATTTCAATACTGGCTACTTGTGGCACTTGGGAAGACTCTTCAGATTTAGAAGTGGTATATTTTAATGTGACAGAACCTGTAGAGGGATGTACAGATTCTGAAGCTAATAATTACAATGTCAATGCTACAAAAGATGATGGTAGTTGTGAATACGATGAAGAGTCGGAACCAGAGCCAATCACTGGATGTACTAATGAATCAGCAAATAACTATGATGAAAATGCTACAGAAGACGATGGTAGTTGTGAATATGATACAAATAGTCCTGAAACAGGGTCTTTGGCTTGGTGGTCCAAGACCTTAATTTGTGATGAAGACCCTGTCTCTTCTGTGGATGACTATACTACTGAGGGGGAAGATAATCATGAGTGTCATCTGAGTTTTATCATTGATGATGGTAATATTACAATCAGTACGAATGGGTTGCCAAATCATGATTTTGAATCGACACTTGGCTGTTGTGCAAGTGCTCAATCAGATACTTACACCATACCATTAACCCCAGTCGATGATTCAGATTGTAACCCCTCAATTTCTTCCGAGGGGTGTGTCATGGCACCAATTAGAGGAACTATTGCCTTCGCAGTCACAGGGGTTGCAATTTATGGCCCCGAGGATGGACCTGGAGGAGATGCAGTGGCTCTAGAAGAAGGTGCATATGAGCAAGAAGAAGGAGAGCAGCAAGTTGACCTTGGTGTATGTCATGGTCATTCTGGACCTGGTGGAGTTTACCATTATCATGCAGATGCTAATTGTATACATTGGCATGGTGAAGAAGGAGAAACAATGTATGACTACAACCTAGATTCTCAGAGGACTTTATCTACACACTCAAAAATAGTAGGTTTCGCACTTGATGGGTATTCAATATATGGGTATACAGGTTGGAATGATGAAGGAGAAGTAGTTGAAATGACCTCTTCATATCAACTCAAAGATGGTGCTGATGGTTCTGGAGGAATTAATGATTACGAGTATATTCAAGGCCTTGGAACATTAGATGCTTGTAATGGAATATTCAGTGAAACTCCTGACTGGCCAGAAGGAGTATACCATTATCATACTACTATGTTTAACGGCGACGGAGGCATTGGTTTCCCCTATTTCATTAATTGTTATGCTGGTGAATTACCATCTGATGATAGCAATGGAGATGAAGAAGATCCTTGTGCAGGCCACGGAGAAACTTGGGGGCCCGGAATAGGCCCTCCTCCTGATGGATGTGGCGGTGGCCCACCAGGTGGTCAGTCATCTGAAGGAGGATTGATTGCCATTCCTTGGTCATCCAATCCTCCAAATATTGGATTGATTATAATCTCTGCATTAATGATGACAGTGATTTATAGATATTCTAGAGAATCGGCATTCGGCTTAGGCGCTCTAAATCAGGCTGGTAGAGTTCGCGAATATCGTCTAACTCCAAAACTAGCATAGCTAGTCGTTCTAGACCCATCCCCCAAGCACATACTGGCCATTCGCTACCTAGTGGCTCTGTAACTTCTGGACGAAATATCCCAGCCCCACCTAGTTCCAACCATTTTCCGCGCCAGTATACTTCTACCTCTACGCTCGGCTCAGTATATGGGAAATATGCTGGTCTAACTCGAACATCAGGATATCCCATTTTTGAATAGAATGTCTTTAATGTAGAGATTAACATAGGCAGACTAGCATTTGGTTCGTGTATTATTCCTTCAATTTGATGAAATTCTGGCAAATGTGTTCTGTCAATAGTCTCTTGCCTGAAAACTCGACCTATGCCGAAGACACGACAAGGACTTTCTGGATTTTCTGCTATGTGTTTTACTGTATTAACTGTAGTATGAGTTCTCAGAAGACCTCTTTTAGATTCCTCTTTATCAAATTTAGACCCCCATCCAAGGCTTCCAGTGTCGTGTCCACTCTCGTGAACTGATTCCCAGAGATCTAACATGTCCTCTGGAATGTCTATTTTTTTTGGTTCATCGAGATAAAAAGTATCTTGCATTGTTCTCGCAGGGTGTGATTGAGGAATAAATAAAGCATCCATATTCCATCCGGCTGATTGCACATAATCTCCTTCAATTTCTGAAAAACCCATTTCAAGGAAAACAGACCTTATTCTTTCTATTAGTGATTGCATAGGGTGTGGCCTTCCTCCCATCGGTATTGGAGCATCTGCATTTATGTCGAATTCCTTATACTGTGCATTTTCCCATCCATCTCTTTGTAAGAATTCGGGGGTAATTTCTCCTATTAATTCAATTTGTTCTAATTCAGAATCTTGTATCGCCATGCCTTTTTTTGTCAAATTCCATTCTCTAGTAGTGTTTTCTTCAATATTTATCAGACCTTTTCTATTTTTAAAATGTTCAACCATTTCATCATCTAGTTCTTCCGCATTAACCTTATTCTTAGATAACTTATTGATGAATTCAGTCCTTTTTTTAATTTGACGGGACACCTCATCTTCACTCTCTGAGATAAATATACCAGAGTTAATAGAAATACCCATTGATTTCAACAACCCTACTCCTGGTCCTGCTTCGTGCCTTTCAAAACCAGCACTAAACAATCCCTTCATAGTTCGATTTGATTCTGATTGTTGGATGATCCAGTTCCATAATCTAAACTCTAGTAAACCATTATTAACAGCATTATTACCTTCATTTCCTAATGTCACAATTTTTTCCTTTATCTCTGTAATTTGAACTAGATTTTCTTCCATTAGGATTTTACCTGAGCCAGCTACATGAACTTGATCAGTCCATTCAGTAACTTCTAGTAATTCTTCTAACGACCAAATATGATTTGCCTTAGTAAGCATGGCTCTGAGCATCTTTTTCTCATTGTTTCCGAGCGTCATGCCTTCCCCTCATCTCATCCTGTGAGCATTCACTCTTGACGCTTACTTATCGAAGTTAATTCATTCTTCTTCTTCATGCCAGAGAGTGACTAAGCATTTTGGGCAATCAAATGTATTTGGTTTATTTCCATCTAACCAATACAAGTTAGCACATTTACCACATAATATTGAGGTCTTAATAGGCTCAACGAGAGTTGTATCTACTCTATACATGATACGTCCTGAGTCAGGCATTTTAGAACGATCAGGTTCCCATGCTGCAATTTTTTCAGGATCTACATTATCTTCATCTTTGTATAGTAACCCTACAAATAATAATATCAGTCCTAATACTGCTATTGGCGCCGCTAATGATAATATTAAGCCAGAGCCTCCTGATGTAAATAGCAGTCCGCTACCTAGTAATATGCACAGCCATCCTGAAATTACAATATTTATTTTCACATACCTCCTTTGATGATTGCTGTGGCCCTCTTCCATGACTATCCGAATACGGTTTAGTGCATCAATACACCGGATAATCTCATGTCTCAGAGGTGTAGGGTTCAAATGTCAAACGTCGTCGCCGGAAACAAGCCTCAGTAGCTCAGCTTGGTAGAGCATCTGATTTGTAATCAGACGGCCGGGAGTTCGAATCTCCTCTGGGGCTCCAAAAAAGTATTTTTACAAATAGAGTCTGTAGAATCTCTTCCGTCAATGTGAAGTGTGCGATGCCTTTCGAACTAATCATGTCAGCGATAACTCTTGATGGTAGAGAACTTGGTCGTACGATAGAAAAAGATTTGATGTCTAGAATTGATGATTTGAAAGCAAAAGGGGTCTCTCCCCATCTTGCTGTAGTAATAGTAGGGGACGACCCTGCTAGTCACGTATACGTAAGGAACAAAGAGATAGCCTGCAATCGTTGTGGAATAATAAGTACTCGAATAGATCTTGACAGTACGGTTTCAGAGCAGGATATTTTGAAAGTAGTAGAAAGACTAAATTCAGATGAATCAGTACATGGTATATTGGTTCAAAGTCCTCTTCCCCCTTCAATAGATGAATCATTAATAATCGATACAATATCTCCTCTAAAAGACGTAGATGGTTTTCACAAGATGAATCTAGGGAATTTAGTTCAGGGAGACAGATCAGGGCTTCTTCCTTGTACTCCTGCTGGAATAATGAAGATGTTAGAATTATCTGATTATGAGACTTCAGGGAAAAATGCTCTAGTCATAGGCAGATCACGTATTGTAGGTATGCCGATATCGATACTTTTAGCGCAGAAAGGGATTGATTCAACAGTTACGGTAGCGCACTCACGTACAAAGAATTTAGCAGATATTTGTCTCCAAGCGGATTTAATTATAGCAGCGATAGGGCGCGCCGAGTTTGTCAAATCGGAATGGGTAAAGCCAGGTGCAATGGTTATCGATGTTGGAATTAATCGAGTCCCTGATCCTACTAGAAAGAGCGGCTTCCGCCTAACTGGAGATGTTGATCCAGAGGCTGCAAAGAATGCAGGTTGGATTAGCCCAGTTCCAGGTGGTGTAGGGCCTATGACTATAGCTATGTTAATGTCAAATACTGTTCTTGCTACTGAATTTTTGTCTAGATAGATGATAATATTTCTCAGATTAATCTTCAGTAATATTCATTTGATTAATGCGTCGTAATGATAACATGGGCGAGATGATATACCATGGTAAGGTAAAGCAAGTTTGGAGTACTGATGATCCTGATATCATTGAATTTAGGTATACGAATCAAATCAGTGTTTTCGATCAAATCATACCTAGCTTAATCCCTCGTAAAGGAGAATCATTGAATAGAACCTCTTGTTATTGGTTTAATCTTGTAGAAAAAGCAGGAATATGTGAGACTCATATAATTGAAATGAATGCTCCAGACAGAGTAAGGGCACGGAGATTTGATGTTGTAAGGGAGCCGGGCGCAATAACCAAAGATAGGGAAAATGTGTTTGTCCCTTTAGAAGTTATTTGTAGACATTATCTTGCGGGTTCTGGTTGGAGAAGATATCAACGAGGAGATGCCCCTGCAGAAGAGTTCGGTTTTGAACCCGGGACTATTCTTGAGGAGGGAGTTAGGTTACCTACTCCATATCTCGAAGTTTCCACGAAATTTGAAAAATTTGATAGATTATTAGATCGAAAAGAAGCCTTAGAAATATCTAATCTTACAGAAAATGAGTTTGATTCAATAATGGATATTGTAGTTAAAATTGATCAGATAATTGAATCTGAGGCAGGCAAAAGAGGTCTAATACACGTTGATGGTAAGAAAGAATTTGCACTTGGAAAAGATAGAGTACCAGTATTGGTAGATTCATTCGGGACCCTAGATGAAGATCGTTGGTGGGATGCAAAGAAATATTCTGAAGGAGAAATCGTCCAACTTTCGAAAGAATTTGTACGCGGTCATTATCTCGGTACCGGGCACCATGAAGAATTATATGAAGCCAGACAGAGTGGTGCTGAAGAACCGCCAATTCCTGCTCTTCCTCAGGAAATTATCGATCAAACATCCGATCTTTATGCAACCATGTTTACTCGTCTCACTGGACAAGAATTTTGATTTCACTGATGTTTTCGCATCATGATTCCGCATTTTCTTCTCTGTGCGGCTTTCAAAAAAGTAAGTAAATGCCTCAAAGAGTCTCTAACTCCTCCGTCAATAGTTTCATTTGACTTGATTTCCCACTTTCCACTTTGCATTGAATTTAGTAATATTATGACTTCTTCATTGTTCAGCCATCCTAATAATTCCATCCCAGCGAATCCTTTATCAAAACCTTCTTCTCCTAAATTTTCAGCAGATAAACCATTAGTCAATTTTATTAATAATTCATGGAAATACATTTCTCCTTCCTTTTCTCTCGTGAATTCTAAAATATACTCTATAGCATTTCCACTATCGCTCGGGAACCTCCCTATTCTATTTCTTGCAATACCGTTATCGAGTGGAATAGGAGTTCCTTCTCCATTATTCCAGTCTAAAGAACTTAAGAAAAGTGAAGTTGCATGATCATAAGGTGATAATTCTCCCTCTTTCAAAGAGTTAATTTCCTTAGAATCAGGATTGATCTTCTTCAATTCTTCATGATCGCCTCCAATTGACAAAAGTATTGGTTCAATAAGTAATATCGGATCATTTTTTATTGGCTCAAACGTATAAAATGCCGAAGGTGGTATATAGTTCCCCATGAATAAAACTCCTATTTGTCGTACTATAATTTACCTAGACGCCTTAGTCTAAGTTCGAATTCATCTAATTCTTCTTCAATGACTTCTTCAACTTCATTTTGTAAATTTAATTCATCATCATCTATCTTTAATGAGATATTATTTACTATTTCATTTTCTTCTTCTACCTCATTTGTAACTATAGGACTCTTATTCTTCTTCGAAAGATGCTGCATAATTGCCTTCTCAGTAATTTGCATCATTTCTTTTCTTTCTCTGTGATTTTTGACTAACCATGCCATTGCACTTGCTAACCCTATAACTAGTAATGCTGCTCCTAAACCAGTTTCAAAGTCCTGAATGCCTTCATCTAAATCAGTTCCACCAGTTAGGATGATTCTCTGTTCGTTATCGTTTAAGTTGGATTCAACATTCCAAGGGAATACGCAATAGAATTGTATTACTAATTCATTTCCATCAGATATCGGTGGGCGATCTATCTTCGGTAAAAGATAAACTCCTGATGGGTCGATAATATGTTCTTCACTGTAACCATCTGATTCAACTTTTAGTAAACAATCAGCATTATTCAGAAGATTCTGATTTTCCCTTATAGTCGTAATTTGAATTTGTTGATTCTTACCAGTGCCTATCAGTTCAATACCTGTCAAACCAATATTCCAATCGCTTCTAATTATTTCATAATCTGTAGAAACACTTGCGAATTCAATACCTCTCGAATCCATTGCTCTCAAAATAAGAGTTCTTATCCCTGGTTCAGGAGCCCAATTAATTGCCGAAAGGTTCGCATTATCTAGGGATATATTGTCACCCAATGTGCCAGACAATGAATCAATTAATTTTCCCTTATCATCTATCAATAATAATGTATAGTCAAAATCTCCTGTCCCATTTGATATTGAACATGAAGCCAGAATCTCACTTGGATCATTGTTTAGGGTACAAAATCCCTCTCTTATCGAGGGCATAGATATATATGACGTGTAAACTAATCCTTCTTCAGAATTGATAGTAATTTCCCCGTCTGAAATTGATTGGAATGCTGGTAATAACCAACCTTCTCTTGAGTTCCATTCTAATAATCCTTGACTTCCATCTAAAATTAAAGTTTGTGAATTTGTTCCATGTACTTTCAAAAGAACATTATCTCCGCTAACCGCATTAATTATTGGCGAACTCGCCCATGAATAATCCTGTTTAGTGGTGTCAAGCAATATTTCATCTACATTTCCTAACTCATCAATAGCTTCTATTTTAATCGTATAAGTATCACCATTCCAATTTATATCAGGTATTACTTGTATTGGTACCCCTCTGATTTCTCCTACTGCTAATACAATAGTAGTGTCTCCTATAACGCTCCATCCTGTAGGTACGCTTCTGATATTTAGCGAAATAGTAGTGGGTGCATTACCTTCATTCAATATTGTTGCATGCGGAAACCCTCCTTCTGAAGAAATAACCCAAGGGCTTTCTCCATCTAAGTCAAATTGATGAATTACAGATACTCTCAACGGCACTATAGTTTCAGATAATGATACTCCCTCTCTCAACCTTATGTGTAACTCAACAGTTTTACCGTGCTGAGCATTCTGCGGGGGGGTTATGTTCAGTGTCATTATTGCACTCTCACCCGGTTCAAGAATAGGTAATTCTTCAGGTGTTTCGACAATCCAATTATTAGATCCATTCACGTAAACAGTAGCGAAAGCTTTCGATGGAGCATTTCCTAATTGGACAATCTCTAAATCTATTGATGAACCTTCAGGGTCTATTTCTAAATCAACTTGACTTGATATGGCATTCCATTTCTCTACATGTGGTACTTCTACATAGAAAATGATGGTTTCTATAATCTCGCCTCTAGAGTTAATATCTACAATAATCTGCATTATTGAGCCATTCCAAGAATCTTCAGGCACAAACCAATTAACTGATAAATTCGCAGTGCTATTCACATTAATATTCTCTAATGATGTTCCTGATGCATTCCAACCTGTCGATATGTCTGAGCCAGAATAAATTACATTAATTGTAGTTTCAAGAGAAATGTCATCTTCCAAGTTCCCTATATTCTTTGCTTCCATCATTATCTGATTTATTTCACCTGGTTGAGATATTATGGTTTGATTTCTTAGATCATCTCCTAAATAATACGCCTCTATTTCCCATCTGTGGTCTTGCTTAGCTGAGAGGACTAGTATCTCAGAGTCTCCTATGCCCTCATTTCCTTCTGAAGTCATTTTTATTTCAATTTGAACTGGTGTTGCTGCGGGGGTATTTCCTGGTAATTCTACAATCACAGGTATAGTTTGTAAACTTCCTGCACCAAGAGTTACCCTATCGCTAACAAATGAAATGGTCACATCCAAATCTTCTGTAATAATTGAGTCGGTTAATACTTCTGCTTCTAACCTGAAAGTATCTTCTCCATTCCCTGGATTTTCTAGTTTAATCATCACTAAAACATCTTCCTCAACTTCTACTTCATGAGGTTGTTCAGATGGAGATGTCACTGTCAAGTCTGCTCTGTAAATTTGTAATACCTCTAATGAAAATTGTATTTTATGATCTGTTGATTGAGTGCTAGAGTCAGAGAATGAATGGAATGCAGGAGCGGCATCGTGAGGTAGATGAAGGCTTATTGTCCCATATACTCTTGATGGGCCTGATCTACTTAGTATTAAATCTCCATCAATGATTTCTAAGTCTCCTGATGTACTCCAAATCCACCCTGGTATAATCAATCCCGCATCTGACATTGACCATTCTAATTGGCTCTCTCCAACTGGCATATCAGCAGAAATATCCCACGACAATTGATTATCGGGGACGGTTCTCTGGTGGACGTCTGTCACGGTTCCAGTCGCCATAAATGTTAATTCAATTGTTTGACAAACATCTCCTGTAACACATATTTCTAGAGGTGTATTGACTGAATCTCCAAGGTTAGCACTATTTGGTACTTGTAATCTAGCAGTTAAAAATATCATTTCATCTGGTTCCAGTGTTAACGCAGAAACTTGATTATTATCTAAATCAAATAGTTTCAGATCATTACCCCAGGCAGTTGTATCCCAAGACGTAATGATTTGATTTTCTCCAGCATTCCCCAAATTATGAATTAAAATCCATGCTTCAGCATATTCTCCAGTTAATCCATAACCCATGCTATTAGCAGTACCATCCGGACCTCTAATTGACAATCCTCTTGTACGATTTGCCTCTACAGGCAATAGGGCATATACACTTACATTATTATCTTCATCTAAAGTTAATGTTAGAGTCAAGTATCCAGAATCAGAACCTAGTGCATCTTCAGGGGCATTCACTCTTAGGTATGGGTTCCAAATTTCATCCACTCCAATTTCTATTGAATTAAGTCCCGATGGCGATTCATCTTCCCAAGTCCATCCCTCTGGTAAATTTGTAGAGTCTCCCGATAGGCTCCAAATCCCCGCCAATCTTCCTGTGGATCGTATATTAGGTGAAACCGTTGAACTTTCTCCGGGGGTGATTCTTGTTGGCTCAGTTGGAATCTCAAAACTCGCATTATATGGGTTAACTACATTCAATGTAGTGATTTGAAAATCGTTATCATATCTAGATTGCGAGATATTTCCATATGGATCTAAGACTAATTCAAATTCATGCTCTCCTAATCCCCCTGACCACTCGGTAGTGAATGTAGAAAGAGAGCCAGTACCAGTTGGATCTACTGGTTGCATATTGCCAAATCGTTCTCTAGCAATCACTTCTCCATCAGCGTATAATATTGCATCAGCATTCTCATTGGTTTCTGCAGTTCCTGCATTTTCAAAAGAAACTGTGATGGTTACTGTTTCTCCCGGGTCGGGAGCAACCGGGCTAAATTCAATACTTCTACCATCTTGCTGAGGTCTTATGTCTGCAATTTCCAAGGAAATAACAGTATCTCCTAATATCAAATCTAATGTGGCATCTCCGTCAATATCTGCTAATGCCGGCGATGACCATAACCTGTGTCCAATTGAAATGGCTCCATTCCATTCTTCATTTATTCCTGCCATGGTTCCTACTTCGCCATCGTAAGCTCTCAATTCTCTTCCGTATGGAACCAATAACTCTGGTTCATCAGATCCATCTATATTCATCCAAATTGGTGATGAAACTGCTATTCCATCGTTAGGTGCTCCTTGTGGTTCCAGTATTTCTTTGCTCCATGCTTCTTGTGGATTACTGGTATCCGTGTCGTCATGACAACCTGCAAATCCATCTCTGTTAGTATCCCAAGCATTTGTAGTCCAAGTTATCCAACATACTCTATCATGATCGCCGTCCCCATCGGTATCTATGCTAATAGGCGCTGAATCAGAAAATCCATTTGATGCTTCGAAATCCCATATTTCGGTCCCATCAAAGATTTCCAGACCATAATATTCTGCACCATATGCTGCACTGTTACCATCGAAATCTGAAGGTATGGTAATTATCATTTCCATCGCATCATCCGAGTCTAAATTTGATATGACAGGGCCGGGTAATCTTATGTGAGGCACATCTGAATCGAAACCTTGAGTATTCCCAAGTGATTTCCCATCCCAGTTAGCATCGCCATCATTTGCATCCAACTTCCAAACCCACATCGCACTTGATGAACTCTGAACAGAAGTCAATAAAATAAATGCAGTATTTTCATCAGTTTGGACAAAGGCAGGGTCTGAGGGGTGAGTGCCTTTATCCAATGTTTTTTGCCAAATGGAAGTTGCTGCTGTTCCCGTGAGGTCCAAGGCTAAGACTACGGGATCATCTGAATCTTTATCAATAAGTGATAAAACTAACTCAGCAGTTCCATCTAAATCTAAATCTGCAAGTAATGGTTGTGCAGTTGGTTTGTGATTTCCATATGCACTACTTACGTAAGGGCCATCTGTACTTCCAATCATGAGTGAAGAATCTGAATATGTCCATAATAACTCTGCACTATGGCTTCCTCCTGGTGACCATCCAGTAACTGAACATACTAATTCAGGCGAATAGCTCTTTACGTAAAATGTACTACTCATATCGAATGCTACAATTATTTCTTGAATACCATCATCATTCAAATCAACAATAACAGGAGCGGCTTTGATTTCATCTGTTTCCCCTAGATCTACTTGCCATGCTAAATCGGCATCCTCTCCTTCAATAATTTTCAATATACTGTGGAGATTACCTCCAACGTCTTCCGTTTGTATAATTATGGTAAATAATGAATCCCCTCCACACCTTTCTACAGATCCCTCACTTGTAATAATTGAATTTCTTAAATCAGCGATAGGTGTGGCAAATGAGTCTGTAGAGTATACGTAGTTATCATATTGCCAATTAATAACGGGGTCAATTATCGTATTATATTCTAATGCATCATCAGGATCTCCAGTCCCTGCCCCTCCATCAGGGCTGTGCGCGGGAGGGAGTGATTCTCTACCGGGAGTTTTTCCAGATTGAGGCCAAGGTTGCCCACCATCTAACCAAATAGATTCAGATTCAGAAGTATGTGATATTAGTATTTCTTCTCTAAAATCTAATTTTTGATTATCGATATCTGATAAATAACCAGAGTGGGGCATTAGTACTAATAGGAACGTCATTGACATGCAAATAGCAAATTTGCTAGGGTCAATTGACATAGTAGGACCTGTCATCAGGGTTCAAATGGGATTCCTTACCCACTTGAACATTCGCACTAGACTATCATCCAGACCTACGGTCTGTGGGTAGATGGCTACTTCCCAGTAATAATTACTACCCGTTGCTCTTATACAGGAGTGGTAGGTCGGCAGACCAACGGACTTCTCCTCTGGAGGCTTTGCCGATGAGGGACGGGGGGTCATTCCGCCTTCCTCCGACAGGCCTCGGAGCGGTCCGTTGATAGGAGGAAGAAGACAATGTACAGCATAGTCACCCGTGAAGACACAATACGCATACCAGCAGAGTACATCCGAGCAGGACGTAACTTAGTTGATCATATAGATGAGTTAGCGAATGATGCTTTCGAAGGACGTTTTGACCCTAATGAAAACTATACGCTATTGACTTTTGATCATGAGCCACTTGGGCGCGGTAAAATTATCCATGGCGATGGAGCCATATACCAACGAGTTAGGTTCAAGGCACTTCTCTTCAATATGGAAAATAATGAAGTTGTAGATGGCTACGCGTCAGAAATATCAGAGTATGGAGCCTTTGTAAGAATAGGTCCTATGGAAGCATTATTACACAAATCTCAGATATTAGATGAACCAATTAACGTAAATTTAGGGATTAAAAGAATTGAGGGTGCATCAACTGGAAAATACCTCGAAGAAGGATCTTATATCCGTTCCCGTGTAGTTTCAAAAGCAATCAATCAAAATGACCCTAGGGCTAGTAAAATAGGCCTTAACTGTAAGATGGATGGCCTTGGTGCTTACAATTGGATACAGGAGCAAGATTAAGATGGACAAGCAACCTTTTGCTTGCGGTGAATGTAATCGCATCCTACCCGACCCAGAAAATAAGAATGATGTTGTTCAATGTAAACATTGTCCTAACGCCCCAGTAACAACTGACTGGCAAGGATATGTAATTATTCTAAATCCAGAACGATCAGAAGTTGCAGCAAGACTAAACGTAACCAGTCCTGGCACTTATGCTTTGAAGGTAAATATTAGATAAGGAGGAAAAAAACATGCAAATAATAGAAAGAAAAGAAAATCCGCTTCTCGGAAGAGTAGAACTAACTTTTGAGTGGAATCATGTGAATCAACCAACACCTACTCTATCTGAAATGGTAAATGCTGCAGCTAAGGCAGAACCAGGAGCAAACAGAGAATTAGTATTCGTAAAAAATGTCAACACAAGATATGGCCGTCCATTTACAACGGGTATCGCACTAGTGTATGATTCTGTAGAAAATGCTTCTTTTGAGCCTAAGTTTGTTCAAGATAGGCACCAAAAAACCCGTGCATCTAAAGAAACCGGAGGCGATGAATAATGGCAGAAGGACCTAATCCACGAGCAAAGTGGTCAAAATACAAGATAGATGGAGATAAATTAGAACGTGCAGAGTGTTGTCCAGTTCCTGGCTGTGGCCCCGGCGTGTTCTTAGCAATCCATAAAGATCGCAAGTCCTGCGGTAAATGTGGTTATAATTCAAATAATGAAGAAGAGTAATTAAATTCTTATTCCGTCCCACTTTCCATCATTAGTAAGTACATTATCTCCAATTATACCTACTCCTATGTCATTTCTCGATGCAGTAGATATTAATCCCCCAGTGATTACCCCATCATGTCTCCATCCAGTCCAGATCCAATTATGATTTCTAATCTTTACATCATATATTGGTCCTTTACAATGATATATCTTAGGTAAGTTACGAATAGAATCCATTATAGCGAAACATTTCCCATTTAATCTAATAAACCAACCCAATTCATTATCGTAACTAAATCCAGTAATTAACTCGGGTAATTTTAATATTTTTTTCTCAATTAATATGCCATTTTCATCATATATCGCAATTCCTCCTGCATGTGAAACTAGGACTAACCCCTCTGTCGTTTCAGTGAAACCTACTATCTTATCTTGTGCCTCTTCTATACCTTCCCATTTTGGGAAATCAGTTTTCCAGATTACTTCTGAATCACTATTAATTCGGTATATGCCTCTATTCCTTGAGGAAAAACAGAGAGTATTATTTATTTCTGAAAGTCCCATAGGTTCTGCATCTAAGGATTGTGACCAAGTATTAGATTTGGGATGGAGTACACTCTTTCCTTTGTTACTTCTAAGGTCTGCTTTTGACCCTCCATCCAACCACTCTTGATTAATATCAAAAGCAGCCATTCTTGCTTGTCTAAGTTCACTCTCAATCCATGTGCCAATCCATTTTTTACCTAAGATTGCACTAGAACTGATTGAGGATGGAAAAGGTACTGAAAACTCTCCTATCGGTTGAAGATTTTTGTCTATTTTTAACAACTCTCCTGAAACTCCTGTAATAATATGGATATTATCTCCCGAGTCTATTTTTATAGGCGGGAATCCTATATCGGAGTGTCTCATATTATGGCCTATTATCTCCTGTGTTTGAAGGTGTGGTTCAGAGGATTGAAAGTTCAATGCCTTTACGAATATCCATGGTGGTTCTTATTGTAGC
>Ga0099799_10024_pt1 | contig 45243 bp, 35 predicted proteins | sample Uncmet6_SortLC_1_FD_89033 | JGI IMG/M metagenome (GOLD analysis project Ga0099799, IMG submission 89033) | Marine eukaryotic communities from CALCOFI LINE 67, Pacific Ocean - CN11_C50_N6_SortLC_1 | ecosystem: Environmental > Aquatic > Marine > Oceanic | place: Pacific Ocean: Monterey Bay...
ATTGCGCTTCAGCTTTAAACTTTGTTTTGCAACAGAATTCAGTTCCCTTGATTCGACAGATTTTAATATCTTCTATTGACGCTATAGCAGATTCCCGAATCGTTATCCGTTCTAATCCTGAATATTTCAAAGAACATACGATCCATATAGGAAGTCTAGAGGCTAATCAGATTCTGGCTCTTGATAAACCAAAACTGGTTTTTGATATTAAACTATTGCAGGAATTGCCAGAGAATATCAAAGGTAATATAGAAATAGTTTGGTTGAGCGAAACAAAGGAACTATTGGCAGAGCAACAAGTAGAGATTGATTTATTAACCATTGATACTTGGGGTGGAGAACGCCAGCCAATTGAACTATTGGCAAGTTTTTCGCAGCCGAATGCTTCAGCACTTAGCACAATTTTGGTTAAAGCCAGTGAAATTCTAAAAACAAAAAATCAGGGTTCCTTAAGTGGATATCTAGATAGAGATCGAGATAGTGTTTTATCTCAACTGAATGCTCTATGGGAGGCTTTATTATTAGAAGATATTCATTACATTGTGAATCCTGCAAGTTTTGTCAAATCAGGACAGCGTATACGTTTAGCAAAACAAATTTTTGAAGAAAAACTAGCATGTTGTCTAGACTTAACATTGTTGTTAAGTGCTTTGGCAGAGCAAATAGGCTTAGATCCCTTAATTATTATTGAAGAGGGACATGCTTATCTTGGGGTCTGGTTAAATGAAACACCCAATGTTGACCTGATTATTGATGATATTCAGACATTAAGAAAACGCTATGATCTAGGTGAGGTGGTTTTTATAGAAACAACGCTGCTCACACAACAGGCAAAGTTTGCATCCGTACTTGAAACAGCAAAACAGTATATTAAGGATGAATCTCATCAGAATAAGTTTTATCTCGCACTTGATGTTCGTCAGTCTCGCTTACGTGGTATTAAGCCGATTTCTGCACATAAGGAAAAGAAAAACCATCTAGATGAGATTGAGATTGAGTGGGCACCTGCATCTATTCCTATTTATGATGTTGAACGTCCCGTTGAAAGTAAAGCTACACGAGTTGATCGATGGTTGCGTCGTCTACTGGATCTAAGCCTTCGTAACAAGCTCCTAAACTTCAAGGATAATCGTTACAGTATTCCTTTGCAGTGTTCTGAGTTTACATTGGGCAAACTTGAAGATGCATTGGCAAATCAAGAGGGTTTTTTATTTAAGAGTGTTGATAGCATTTCCTTAAGAGATGTTCAGCGTGATAACGAAAGTCAACATATCGATCAATACGTCGATGAAAGTCTATCGAGAAAATTATTATTTAGTCCATTAGATACACCTTTACTGGAAAAGCGACTGATAGAAGTCTATCGTGCCTCACGAACTGCTTTGGAAGAGGGTGGTGCGAATACCCTATTTCTTGCGATTGGCTTTCTGGAGTGGAAAGAGTCGGAGCGTTCAAAACGTACTTTTAAAGCACCTCTATTGCTTATTCCCGTACAGATTACACGTGAGTCTGCTAAAACAGGTTATCGCCTGTTTATGTATGATGATGAACCACGTTTTAACTCCACCCTCTTGCAGTTATTAAGGCAGGATTTTGAGCTAGATATTGCTGGCCTAAATCCTTTACCTACTGATGATTCTGGAGTTGATGTTAATCAGGTCCTGCATATTGTGCGTAAGGCGATTGTGAATATCGCTGGATGGGAAGTAAAGGCTGAGGCTGCCATTGGTCAATTCTCGTTCTCAAAATATTTAATGTGGCTTGATTTGTCTTCACGGATGGATCAACTGAAAAATCAAGCGGTGGTGAATCATTTGATTGAATCTCCACGAGAGCCATTTATTAAACAGGATGAATTCCCACAACCGACTCAATTGGATCAGCAATACCAGCCTCAACAATTATTTACCCCTTTATCTTCCGACTCTTCGCAGTTAGCCGCAGTTATGTCCGCAGCATTAGGGCGAACTTTTGTGCTGTCAGGTCCTCCAGGTACAGGTAAGTCACAGACCATCACCAATATGATTTCCCAGTGTCTAGCTGATGGTAAATCAGTATTATTCGTTTCTGAAAAAATGGCTGCCTTAGAAGTTGTTTATCGCCGTTTAACACAAATTGGTTTAAGCGAATTATGTTTGCAGTTGCATTCATCCAAATCACAGAAGATGGAAGTACTGGACCAACTGAGAGAAAGAGCAGAAAAAAATAATGATCCTTACTTTTTAAGTACGCAGCCTAAGACAACCGAATGGCAGAAACTCTCGGATAAATTAATCCAGACTCGTGATGAACTGAATCAGCATGTAAAAAATCTACATACCTCACATGCGATTGGCTGGAGTTTGTATGCTGCAATGAGTGATGAGCTCCGTTATCGTGATACGCCACAATTACGTTTTCCTGAGATCAATATTTCGACTTTGACAGTAGAAAAACGTGAGCTGTTGAATGAGACTGTGACACAAGCAGTCAGCCTTCGTAAGTTAGTGAGCGTAAGTGCTAGAGATGTATTGGATGGTTTTGCAGAGGGTTTGTCCGAGCCGATCTGGAGTCTGGTATGGCAAGAACAATATCGGCTATTACAAGACCAGCTTGTAGGGCAGATACAGCAATTGCAAAAGTCCATTTCTGCTTGGCAACAGGCTTTTGGGTTTGTTGAAAAGCAAAGTCTCAGTCAGATTAAGCAAGATTTCTCTATTTTTAAGGCAATATACGATCTGGTTCAGCAAACAGATTTAAAACTATTAAGTACGGTTAAAGATATCGATTTAAAAACTATTACTCAGGCAAAAAAGTTAACTCTGGATCTTAAACAAAAGCGTTCTAGCTTGGTTGGACAATACCAGTCTCAAATCTATCAAGCAGATTTAGATCAAATTGCCTTTAAATGGCGTGAAGCAGAATCAAAAATTTTCCCATTTTCATGGTTTGCCAAGTTCCAGTTGAGAAACTTGGTTAAAACCTATCAAAGTTCAACTCAACGTCCTACAACTTTGGCTGTTGTGCATGACTTGCCAATCTTGCAGCATATTCAAAGCCAACAAAGACAATTTACGGAATGTGAAAATCAGTTGGCTACTAAATTGGGTTCTTACTGGCTGGGCGAAGACAGCGCATGGCTAAATTTTGAAATTCTTCACAATCAGTGGCAAGAAATCAAGCAGGTTGTAGCATTAGCGATTACTGATCAAGCGACTTTATTAAAAGCCGTGGAGTTTAGTAAAAATCACAGTTTGGAAGAGCTGATACTAAATATAGCTCAAGTAGAGGATACATTCAGTCAATTGTTGAATGATCATGCATTAGAGAATGATACTGAGATTACTCCATATTTAGACATTGATTTTGAAAAAATTCTCGAAAGACAGCAGCAATTACAGCAATTTGTTCCAGCTTGGCGACATTGGTTAAACTGGCAGACAATTAAGAACCAGCTAGTTAAGAATGGTTTAAAACCATTGGCATTTGAACTTTTGCATACCCCACTGGAAACGGATGCTGCTCTAAAGCATCTGAATATTAATTTAGCAAGACATTGGATTACCCATCAGTTTAGTCAGCATCCGGAATTAAACCAATTTAATAGTCAGCAGCATGAACAAAAAATACAGTCATTTGTTCAGCAGGATAAAAAGCACCAACTTGCTGCTAGTCAGGAAATTATTCATCGCTGGAGTGGTATCTTCGCTGAGCAAAATCAATATAAGGGGCAATGGACTGTTCTGAATAAAGAACTCGGTAAGAAGCGTCGCCATATTCCTGTACGTGAATTGATGCGTCAGATTCCTGATGTATTGGTTGGCTTAAAACCCTGTTTATTGATGAGTCCATTGTCAGTAGCCCAATATCTTGATACTGAAGCAAAATTTGATGTGGTGATTTTCGATGAGGCATCACAGATACCTGTATGGGATGCGATTGGTGCATTGGCAAGAGGCAAACAGTCCATTGTTGTTGGTGACAATAAACAAATGCCACCAACCAGCTTCTTTGGAAAGGGTGATTCTGAAGAGGAGGTTGATGAAGAAGTCACTGAAGATTTGGAAAGCATCTTAGATGAATGTCTTGCCGCCCAGTTACCTGAGCTGGCCTTAAACTGGCATTACCGCAGTCGTTACGAAAGCCTGATTCAATTTAGTAACCAGAAATACTATAAGGGGGGGTTATTTACGTTTCCTGCACCTGTAGCCAAAGACACGGCTGTAAAATTGCATACCGTTGAGGGTGTTTATGACAAAGGTGACACCCGTACTAATGCTAAGGAAGCGAAGGCGATAGTTGAATTCATTATTCATCATTTACAGTCGCAGTTAGGGCAGGAAAATCCTCTAACCTTAGGGGTGGTGACGTTCAATATGACCCAGCAAAAACTGATTGAGGATCTGTTGGATAATGAACTGGCGAATTATTCTGAATTGGAAACTCTAAGTAAATCAGGCATTGAACCACTATTTGTGAAAAACCTAGAGAATGTTCAGGGCGATGAGCGAGATATCATCGTTTTCTCAATTACCTATGCCAAAGACCAAGAGGGGCGCCTATCAATGAATTTTGGTGCCTTAAACCGCCAAGGTGGTCAACGTCGATTAAACGTCGCGATTACTCGTGCCCGTCAGGGTTTGCACGTTTTTGCTGCCTTAAGCCCAGAGGAAATTAATTTGGCAAGAACCAATAGCGAGGGAGTACGAGATTTAAAAGACTTTTTGGTTTTCGCTCGCAGTGGTCAGTTACATTTAAATTATGTTGATCGAAATAAACAGCAGGCTAAAAAAGAGCTTGTGCAATATCTACAAACTAAGTTGCAAGAACAAGGTTGGGGTATAGATATTGGAATAGGCCAAGGTGACAGTTGTGTAGATTTAGCTATTAAGGATGACTTACGTTCTGGTAGTTATATTGCAGGTATTTTGGTAGATGGCGAAAACTATGCTAAAGCTGCAACTGCGCGAGATCGAGATCAACTCAGACCAACCGTATTGAATGGGCTAGGCTGGGAGATCATATCTGTTTGGACAGTAGATTGGTGGTTAGATCCAGAGCAAAACTTAATCAGATTGGTAAAGGCATTGCAAGAGATAAAAGTGAGCCAAAACGTAGCTTAAATAGCCTGTAGGGAAGTAGATAAGATAAGATGTTGTCTTAATCTGCTCCCTAATTAGGATTGAGGAAATTTAAATAGATATAACAATGAAATAAACTTTAGATTATTAGAATATCAATGCCTGAGGGTTCTTCGAGTCTACATTTAAAGTACGCATGAAGAGCTTATATCAATCATTTTTACGCTATCTACCAGATGAGGTGAAAAACGCATTGCAAATCAGGCACAATTAGCTTTATAACTTTTAAGGTTCAAGAAGTAAAGCAAGCGGTACTTTTCAATGACAAATAACATTTTTTCTTAAATTGTAGCTTTTATCTGGTCAGTCGCAGATCTACTTCGTGGTGACTTTAGATAGTGATCCAACTAAATTGAAGCAATTTGCCAATATTATTTATAGTATATTGGTGAATAAAGGTTAATCTTCTCAAAAGATCAAGAAGGATCGAAAGGATTTAAGTTATGATGAGCTATAAAAATAGCTCATCTAATAATTATTTTTTTGTAGAAATTGGTAAATGATGAACGAAAAAGAAATTGAAAGTTTGTGGGATAATTTTTTAAAGGAATGGACTATTGAAAGAGTTGAAGCTATGACTCTTCAGCAATATTCTCAAGTAGGTGATAAAACAACATTTACTTATTGGCTTGAACACGAAACTAAACCAATAGCTAATATTCTAGGTGGATCTTCATTTAAATTTGGCATTTATCATCGTAATGTTAATGAACAGCGCGAAAATGGAAAAGGTAAAATTTATGAAGTTGATTATGCATGGTTAGAAAAATATGGTTCAACTAAAGAAATTGCATTTCAAGAAGTTAAGAAAAAAATATTAAGTACAATTAAGGCTTGTCAAATAGGTGATATGGCAGCAATAGACCAAATCGAATTTTCACCTGTATTGAAATGGAAAATTGCTTTTTTGTATCAGAATCAGCAGAAACCTCAAATTATCTCAATTTTTTCAAAAACGATGCTAGATTTTTTAACTGAAGATAAAAAATTGAATTATGTTGAGTCTTATAAACATCTTTTAAGCAATAGAGGTGAGCAATCTATATTGAGTTATAGTGAGCAATTGGTAAATGAATACTTTGAAGCCAATCCTAAACAGAGCTTTTTAACACCTAGTGAAGCAGATGAAGTTCTAAATATTAAGTATCCTGATCGATATATTAGCCGTCAGAAAATGACCGTAGTGACTAATGATGCAGGACGGGAAATTGCATTGGTGCTGACTGGCTCAAAAGCTAATATTTTTATAGAGTATGACCCTGAAAATAATATTGCTTTTAAATTTAAATTTTGTAGAAAGAAAGATGGATCAGATGCTAAATATGCTGAGAATGACACGCGGCACTCCAATTTAAATGCCCTTAGTGAAAATTTAAAATATGGAAATAAAGCATATCGTATAGAAATAGAAACTGCTGATGATTTAGAGAAATTTTGTGAATGGTACGAATTAGATTCTCATGAAATATTAGCTCGAAGTGAATTAGCACAAGTTGTAAAAAATAATGAGGCTGTGATGAATCAACCTTTAAACCGTATTTTATTTGGTGCTGCTGGTACAGGTAAGACTTACCAGACAATCAATCATGCACTTTCCATTATTGAAGATAAGTCATTGGAAGACTTGGAACTAGAAGAACGTGAAGACCTAAAAAGTAGATTTGATGAATATAAGGATAAAGGGCAGATTAAATTTTTAACTTTTCATCAAAGCTTTAGCTATGAAGATTTTGTGGAAGGCATTCGTGCCGAAACAGTGGAAGATAGTGATGGTAAGAAAAATATCGAATACTCTATCATTTCAGGTGTATTTAAGTCTTTGTGTGATGATTCAAAAAGAGAGGTAAGTAGTGGGCTAAATATTAATTTACCAAAGCCAATAGAATTTGGGCGTGGATATTCTTTAAAAGAAATTACAAATGAAGTACTGGAAATTCAAAAGCCCAATGGCAATATCTTTCATTTATCTCGGAAACTAAGTGATTATTTGGTGAAAGAGTTCAGAAATGGAAAATTCTCTATTCATGACCTAATACAGAAAAATGCTATTGAGCTTTTAAGAAATGATCCCATACTAGAGCCATATTTGGTTAATGGTTACAATACCGTTTGGGCAAATTTGATCCCCCTTTTAGATCAATTAAGTGATCAAAAAGCCTTTTCTAAAAATGAAAAAGTAAAATATGTTCTAATCATTGATGAAATTAATCGTGGTAACATTTCCCGAATATTTGGTGAATTGATCACATTAATTGAAGATTCAAAACGTGCAGGGGCAGACGAAGCATTGTCAGTGACATTGCCTTATTCCAAAAAAGAATTTTCGGTACCAAATAATCTTTATATTATTGGAACGATGAACTCCTCTGACCGCTCTTTGACAGGTTTAGATATAGCCTTACGTCGTCGTTTTACTTTTATTGAAATGCCGCCAAAGCCAGAAGAAATTAAAGATGAAAATGGTGCTTTGATAGAGATTCATGGTAAAGATCAAAACGGTGATAACATTTCAGTCATAGTTGCAGAATTACTGAAAATGATGAATCAACGAATCGAAGTCTTACTTGATCGTGATCATTGTATAGGTCACGCTAACTTTATGAGTTTGCGAAAACAGCCTACACTTGAAAATTTAGCTCATATCTTTAAACAAAAAATTATTCCTCAATTGCAGGAGTACTTTTTCGATGACTGGGCAAAAATCAATTTAGTTTTATTTCAAAATGGCATGATTCGCGAAGATGATGAACTTAATATTTCTAGTTTGTTTCCAACAAGTGTTGAATTAGACATCGATTATTCTGAACAAAAGAAAATCTGGAAAATAGATGATAATGTATTTAAAACAATTGATGCTTTTATTAAAATTTTAGGTAGAAAAGACTAAATACTCATGCCTGATTTTACTGTTCGAGAATATGCCTATATCAGTGTTGCGTATAGCGGCTGTCCTGACTCAAACTTAGAACATGCCTATATTTCAGAGAAAGCTTTTGAGCATTTATGTGAATTATCAGCATCGTTTTCCAAACACGGTACAAAAGTCTTTGAATTAGCTGGTCGTAGGAAGTTGAAGCTTGATCAGCATGTGGGTGTAATTGAAACACCATGTGGGACCCGTATTGAAATATTACCTAAACATGTAGATATTCATACGGGAGATGAGCAAAGCATTATTCAACAAGAACGAAAGCTGTTGCAAAAGATGCTGAGCGTTTCATTGCATTTACCTTATCGAGAGGTCGGTAAGGCTGATTTAAAAAAGTTCAGACAGCCTTTACATGAGTGGATTATCACGCAATTTTTAGCAGCATTTGAACATCTTGTACAAAGAGGACTACGTTTCGATTATAACCGTGTGCAAGAAGAACAAAAGTTTTTACGTGGGCAGTTAACGCATTCAAAGCATATGCGTCAGTCACCAGCAAGAAAGCATATTTTTCCAATTGAACACGACATCTATGAAGTTAATCGCCCTGAAAATCGTTTAATCCGTAAAGCCCTTGAAGTTGTTTGTAAAAAAACAAAAAATGCAGGAAATTGGAAGCTTGCACAAGAATTACGCTTAATGACAGGAGAAATCTCTGCTAGTCGGGACATTAGGCAAGATTTTAAACAGTGGCAGTCAGGGCGTTTACTCGCACTATATGCAGATATAAAACCTTGGACAGAATTGATTCTTGGTGAGTTTATGCCCGTGTCAACTCAAGGCGATTGGCGTGGTATGAGCTTATTGTTCCCCATGGAAAAGCTTTTTGAGCATTATGTTGCTTACCATTTACGTCGAAGTTTAAAAGGCTGTAAAGTACAGACACAAGCATCAAGTCAACATATCTGTATACATGAAAATAGACAAATTTTTAAATTAAAACCAGATATTCATATTGAGTTAAAAAATAAAAAGATTGTGTTAGATACAAAATGGAAATTGATTGATCAATCTAACTTGTCCGGAAGGTATGGATTGAAAGATAGTGATATTCAGCAAATGTTTGCATATAGTCATCATTATTTACAACATAGTAGTGAAGTAATTCTTATATATCCATATCGAAAAGATAAATTTAACCAACCTTTACCAATATTCACTTTTAATTCTACCGAAATGAAAGCGTCCTTAAAGGTTTTACCTTTTAATCTAGACAAGCCATATGAGATAGAAAAGTATATTGTAGCTCCAACTTAAAGTATTGCTTTGTTGAAATGATCTGACACAAATTAGTAAACAGTTTAATGGCTATTCTTTACACAGAATTCTATCAACAGATAAAATAGTAGTTAGGCGGCTTCCCGCCCATATACATAAGCTCATAAATAAAATTGTAAAAATAACAATGGTTATCAAGTAATTGCTAAACCATGTATATGTGAAAATTAGGGATATTAAAAAAATACTGAGTAATAAATACGTACAAAGAATAAGATTTCTCGTGCGTTCTATATTCTTTAAGCCGAATGGTTGCGTGATTTTGATGCCGGTTTGATGATATGTAATATCTAGAAATGGCCATGCATCAATAATTGCTTTAGCAGCTTGTTCTATACCTGCAAAATTACCTTTAATAAGTAAAAAAATCAATCGATGATCATATTTATCTGTACCCAAGCAAGCATTTACTTGGGCATCTAAAACAAAAGGAGGTAATTTTTTATCAGTATCGATTTGGTCTTGATAAATTTTATGCAGCGTCTCCATACTGGTCTGTTTTTCTTTAAATTTTTTCTTATTTAGCACTAGTCTATAATGTGGTGAAAAAATATATTTAAGCCCAGCTCCAAATAAACTAAAGCTAAATAATGCGATTAAAAGTTGAATTATAGCACTTTGCATTTAAATAAAATTCCATAAACTATTCTAAAGAGTATATTTTTGATTCAGGGAAAAGTAGCATTAAATGTTTCGGGTTAATCTTAAATAAAGGACCTTTTTCCGCAGCAGCACCTGTTTTATTTTTTCGTTTGATCAAATGATCCATAGTTATGACCCCTTCATCTAACAATTGCATAAATTGCCCAATTAAAGGGTTTTTGGTGTGTATGGCTGACTTTAAAATAAAATATTCATGGCCATCGATAAAAATGGATTCTGCCTGAATCCAAAATGTTTCTTTATGTTTTTCAAGCAGGCGAGCACGTAAAATAGCTCCATGCCAGTAAGCAACATCGCCATCTCTAATATGTTTTTCCACTAACAAATCTTCATTTGCCCTATATTCAAATTGCAATCCTTGTGAGTTAGGCATTCTTGTATTGATTGTACAATATAACTTTAAGTCGGTATCGCGTATATAACCATATTTATCAACAATTTCCCCACTGTTTTTAAGAGGGCTAATTTTCCAGTCTGCAACTTGCGCGAAAATTGTTGAACGATTTTTCTGAGCCTTAGCTTTTTCTCGAGCAGATTTAAGTTCAATTCCTTTATAGTCAGGAGTTTTGAAAGAATTAGCTTCGATTCCTAAAGCATGCTCAATGGTCATCCCAATAGCTGTATCGCCTGTTTTAACTGCTTTTAAAGGCCCTTTTTTGGCTAGTAATCTAAGTTTTTCTAATAGTTCTAAGGCTACAGATTCTTTATGTGCGACAAATGTGGCTAGTAAATTTTCATAATTCTCTAAATTTATTTTAGAAATATTTAAAACATACAGTAAATCATTTACTAGAACCAAGGCTAAAGTATCATTTGGTTCAGCATGCTTATTGAGTTTATAAACCCAAATACGAGGGTCACCTAATTTTGTCTTAGGGCGATATAAGCTAACTTGAGTATCTAGGATGCCTGTAGATGTAATAAGTTTTGCAGGCTTTCGTTCAATAATGCCTTGCCCTTGAGTTTGATAATTATGATATCCATTTAAAACGAAGTATTCCCTTAATGTGGCAATCGCATCCATGATCGACTTAGTAAGGCCAGTAGCGGTGATTGCGAGTAGTGAATAATCAATACCAAGCTTGGCTAGAATTTGTCTGTTATGTAATACAAAGCCAGCATCGCTATTCGAGAACCTCGGTAAAGGCGGTTGGTCTTTTTCTTTCTTATTCGATGTAGAGTTCGTTTGTATTAATTCTTGCCAATCGCTGTAACCATGGGCTTGAGCAATAAGGTCTTGAGCTTGAGAAAGTTGAATATTTTTTTCTTTCTTTAGCTTTTTAGCATCATCTTTTAAACGGGTTATTGAACGTTTTAGTGGCAGTTTTTCTTGGCTCATTGAAAATTACTTTTTGTGCGTATGAATGCTTACCCCGCAAATAAGCACCAGATACAAACAAAAAGGACTGGTTTATTTTCAATGAGATGACCAAAAGGGGTCTTTACAGAATGCGGGCTGAAAGCTTATCTCAGAAGCCTATAGGCTTATATTTCCATAGCTTAATAAAAAGATCAACTTAGCAAGAATGAAAAACGACATCTCATGTCGTAGGTGGCCTGGACTTTTATTTTTTTTCTGATTACAATGCTTGTGCTGTTTTAATGCTTTTAATAGGAACTGCCTAAGTTGAACCATATTGAATTGTTTGCAGGCTGTGGTGGATTATCATTAGGTCTTGAGTCCGCTGGTTTTAAATTAGTGATGGCAAATGAGCTATCGCCTATGGCAGCAGAAACCTTTGCCTACAATTTCTTTAATGAAAACTTAGAAGAATCATGTGCAGAAAGTCGTGTGATTTGGTTGAGCAGCAACTATGAAAAAGAAAATAGGAAAGCTCGTCTAAGAGAAGATCCTAGAAAATATCCTGAGTTGAATGAGAATAAATCAGATTTTTCACAAGACACTGAATTAAATGAAAAGTTGGTTGTGGGTAATATAGTCCAATTAAACCAGTGGTTGGAACACAATCCTAAGCATGCTATGGATTTAAGGAACGCTTATGGGCGCGAGGGTGGACTAGATTTGGTATCGGGTGGTCCACCATGTCAAAGCTTTAGTATGGCAGGGTTGAGACAATTCAATAATACCCGCAATACTTTGCCATGGGAGTTTGCAAAATTTGTGCAAACAACACAACCTAAAATTGCCTTACTGGAAAATGTTACTGGTATTTTGAGAGCATTTGATGTTGATGGTAAGAAGTTCTATGCTTGGTTTGAAGTCGCGAAAGCATTTGCGCAAATAAACTATATTCCTTTATGTCTACATATCAATGCTAAGTATGCTGGTGTTCCCCAAAACCGGCCAAGATTTATTTTCATAGGGGTTCGGCATGATGTATTTGATAACATTTACATAAAACTGAATGAAACTGAAAAAAAATTATATAAACACTCAATAAGCTTCGTAAATGATCTAAAAAAAGGCCTCAATGTTGAGTATGGGGCTTTACCATATTTTGATGTTGCATATGAAGAGCATCAGGATCTTTTTAGGAATACCTTTTTAAGCCCGTTGATCAGAAATAAAGATAATGAATTTACTGTTAAGGATGCCATTGATGATCTACGAGGACATGGGTTAGAAAAATCCCAATATATCGAGTTAATCAATACTTCACTTATGCAAGATCATAGGAAAAATGAGAGTATTATGAACCATGATCTGAGGAATAATGGGATTCATGTTCAAAGACGTTTCAGGATTTACCAGATTCTGCAATTGTTAGATAGCTCTGCAAAAAAAGAAGCCTTAGATTTATTAAAAGGAAAAATTGACACTGTTTCAGCCCCTACGGCTAAGAGTTTATTGAGCTATGATTATTTGAGTGATCTCAATAAATATGTAAAATTTTCATCGATTGATGAACTTATATCTTATTTCAATGATCATCAAACAAAAAAACAAACTCAAAAGGCTTTAATTGCAGATCAGCCTGCACCAGCAGCGTTGTCTATTCCAGATGATGCTTGTCATTATCATCATGACGAATTGCGGACTTTAACCGTTCGCGAAATGGCACGTATTCAGTCTTTTCCTGATCAATTTGTCTTTCGGTCTAAGGTAACGACAGGTGGGCAAATGAGACAATTTGAAGTACCGCAATATACACAAGTAGGGAATGCTGTTCCTCCATTATTGGGCCAAGCTTTAGGGAGGGTAATAAAGGGGATCTTAGAGAAATATTCTGCTATCTGCCAAGAGAGTCGTAAGAGTCCCGCCTAATGAAATATCTAGGGAAACGATTCTAATGTAATATATGATTATGTTATTAACTGTATGAGAAAGGCGAGAAAATGTTAGATCAGGCGTATCTTTTTATAAGATTTATAACTTAAGATTACCGACATAAGTTAAACCTAATCCTGAGCAAATGAAACAAGATACAGTCATTCAAAAAATATGGAGTTTATGTAACATACTAAGAGGTGATGGAATTACCTATTACCAGTATGTGTCGGAACTTAGCTACTTATTGTTTCTTAAGATTGCTCAGGAAAATGGTTCAGAAATACTTATCCCAGAAGGCTATCGATGGGCTGATCTACAGTGTCATGAAGAGGAGGGATTGTTAGGGTTCTATCAGGAGATGCTCACTCATTTGGGTGCAAATGTTGAAAATGAGGTTATAAAGGCAATTTACGCATTCCCCACAACAGTTTTTTCTCATTCCGAAAATTTAAAAGCTGTTATAGATGGCATTTCAAAAATTGAATGGCATCAAGTTGGAAAAGATGGATTTGGTGATTTTTACAGTGGTTTAATTGATAAAAGTGCTCAGGATACTCGTTCGGGGGCAGGGCAATATTTTACTCCACGATCTTTAGTTAACACTATTGTCAGATTAATACAGCCAAATCTTGGGGACTTAATTCAAGATCCTGCAACAGGGAGTGGGGGCTTTTTGGTTTCCGCTGATGGCTATATTCGAACTAAGTATTCACAAGAGGAATATCAAGCTACCCCCCCTAAATATCAAGGCATAGAAATAGAGAAAAATACTCGTCGAATTTGCTTGATGAATACCTTTTTACATAGTTTAGATGCAAATATTATTTATGGTGACGCACTGACTGATGACGTAGCAGCATTGGATGAAGCTGATATAATTTTAGCCAACCCGCCTTTCGGCAATAAGGCTGGAGGACAACGTCCTATCCGCAATGATATTCCTTTCCCTAATACAAATAAGCAGCTTGCTTTTTTGCAGCATATTTATTTAGGACTTAAAGCTGGTGGTCGGGCTGCTGTAGTGTTACCAGATAATGTTTTATTCGAATCTGGTGTCGGTACCGATATACGTCGCGACTTAATGAATAAGTGTAATGTTCATACTATTTTGCGCCTGCCCACGGGTATCTTTTATGCCCAAGGTGTTAAAACTAACGTCTTATTCTTTACTAAAGGCTCTGCTGAAGACAAAGATCAGCAACAGAATTGTACTAAGCATGTCTGGGTATATGATCTGCGTACAAATATGCCTAGCTTTGGTAAACGCACTCCCTTTGGTAATTCTGATATTGGCTTTGCACCAGAAGACTTTGGTGCAGATCCACATCTAGGTGCATTCGAGAAAGTGTTTGGTGAAAACCCAAATGGAACTAGTAAGCGTACTGAGGGTGAATACAGCTTTGGTGCACAAGAAATTGAAGTGGATAAAGATGTTATAGAGGAAAATCAGGATAGTGATGGACAGCTTACAAATTCTCGCTGGCGCTGTTTTAGTCGTGAATGGATTGCCAACAATAAAAATGACTCACTGGATATCTCATGGTTGAAAGATAAAGATAGTGTCGATACCAGTAATTTACCAGAACCAACCATATTAATAACGGAAGCAAAAGAGGAATTAGAGGTAGCATTGAATGAGTTGGATAGTTTGTTAGCGACATTAGAGTGGACTGAATGATGGCAACGTCTTTTCCAAATGAATGGATAGCTACGAAATTAGGAGCAGTCGTCGAAGTTCTTGATGCAATGCGAATTCCTGTTAATAACAGCGAACGTCAATTACGAATTGAAGGTAAACTTGCAAGTGAGCTTTTTCCATATTATGGCGCTACTGGAGAGGTCGGGAAAATTGATGGCTATCTCTTTGATGAGGAATTAGTTGCTCTAGGTGAAGATGGTGTTCCATTTTTTAACAATCTAAAAAATAAGGCTTATTTGCTTACAGGAAAAACATGGGTAAATAATCACGCTCATGTTTTAAAAGGTTGGCCAAACGGTTTAAATAATAAACTGCTTCTTCATTACTTAAACCAATTTGACTATCAGGGATATGTTAATGGTGGAACTCGTCTGAAGCTTACTCAAGCTAGTATGCTGGAAATACCTATTCCGCTCCCTCCTCTAGCTGAACAAGAAATTATAGCTAATAAGCTTGACACCCTGCTGGCACAGGTGGAAACCATTAAAGCCCGCTTCGAACACATCCTTGAAATCCTAAAAACTTTCCGTCATTCTGTCCTAAATGCTGCTGTGAGTGGCAAGTTGACGGAGTCGTGGAGGGAGATTAATGGATTAAGTTCTAATAATTGGCGTCAGGTTTTAGCAGCTGATGTTTGCTTAAAAATAACAGATGGCGAGCACCAAACTCCTAAAAGGCAAGTTCAAGGTCGTATGTTGTTATCCGCTAAGAATATCAGAGATGGATTTATTGATTACGAAAATCATGACTTGATATCTGAAGAGGATTTCAATAAATGTTTGAAACGTTGCTATGCAGAAATTAATGATGTACTAATCGTATCTGTTGGTGCGACGATTGGAAGGGCTGCAATCAAAAAAGATGATATAGAATTTGCTCTTGTCAGAAGTGTCGGGTTATTTAAAATTGATCCAGAAAAAATAATTGGAGACTACTTGCTGTACTCGTTGCAGTCGCAAAAAATTCAAAATTTTATTAGTGAATCTAGTAGGGGAAATGCTCAATCGACACTTTATATAAAGGCAATGTCAGCAATACCAATTGCATTGCCATCACTGGTTGAACAAAAGGAAATTGTCCGTCGTGTTGAAGAGGTATCGGCCTTTTCTGAAAGCATCGAGAAAAAAGTAAAGGTTATATTGGATCGCATAAACAATCTTTCTCAATCCATTCTGGCAAAAGCTTTTCGTGGTGAACTTACTGCTGATTGGCGTATTACTAATCCAAGATTAATTAGCGGTAACGATAGTGCTGAGGCTTTGTTGGCAAGAATAAGAGTCGAACGTGAGAAAAACGATAAGCAACCTAAGCTAAAAAAAACCACTGTAAAAAAGAAGGCAGGTAGTCGTATGAGCAAGCAGATTATTAGAGTGGTTGAAGCATTAAAACAAGCTGGAAAACCACTAAACGGTCAGCAATTGTTAGCGGCAGCTGGTTATCCTCCCGATAGTAGCACTGATCAACTGGAACAATTCTTTTTAGATATTCGTAATGCTCTTGCTATCGAAAGATCTATTGTAAAGCTTGAGCGCGATCATGATAGCCAAGACTGGTTCGCTCTAGCTAAAGACAGCCAACAATAAACAAAATAAAGAATTAAGGACTGCCTATGAAAGTTGATAAATTGCATATTCGCTCACGATTTAAAAATCTTGAAAACGTGAAAGTGGATTTTGACGAAAATCACCTGATGACCGTTGTGGTGGGGCGTAATGGTTCTGGTAAATCCAATGTTCTCGAAGCCTTGGTGGCTATATTTCGTAATCTTGATCTAGGTGAAACTCCACCGTTTTCTTACAAATTAATTTATCAACTGGGCGAACCTCATAAACCGAATCAGCCTAGTGAGAGATGGCTAGAAATAACCATTGATGCTGATCCAGATCGCGGCACTCTGGCAAAACAATACGAAATCCATGTGTGTGACCTTTTAAATGAAGATAAACAAAAGGATATGTTTGAGGAAACATATTCGGGTACCATTATTCCGTTTTCAAAAGTTAAACGTGATAAAAATGGTCATGCACCCTATCTACCTAACTACCTGTTTGCATATTACTCAGGTCCTAGTGATCGACTTGAAAACTATTTTAAAAAACACCGTACGGATTTTTATCGTAAGTTACTAAAGGATGAGGTGAATCTAAAAGGTGACATCCGACCATTGTTCTACGCTAAACCTAATCACAGTCAGTTCGTACTGCTTGCTTTCTTCTTATCTGAACAAGATAGTTCAGAAAGGGAATTTTTGCGGGAACATTTAGGCATTGAAGGATTAGACAGTATTCATTTTGTGATGCGTCAACCAGAATGGGCTAAGAAAAAAGAAGAATTGTTTTGGGGAGCTTACGGTGTTGTTCGTCATTTTTTAGCTGAACTCATACAACATACTTTATCTCCAATAAAAGTGACTCGCCAAGAAGATACATCTTTAACTGGCAATAATATTCGCAATGAGTTCTTTCATCTATTTTTACCAGATGTAAATGCCCTACGTGCATTCGCCAAAAATCTTACACCTGACGAATTGTTTAAAATGCTCGAAAGCACTTTGTTATCAGAAATTATCTCTGAAGTTAACATTCGAGTAAAAGTATCAAGCAGTAAAGTGCCTCTCACTTTCCGTGAACTCAGTGAAGGTGAACAGCAATTACTAACAGTGTTAGGTCTACTCAAGTTCACTGGCGGTAAAGATTCATTATTTTTACTTGATGAACCTGATACTCATCTTAACCCATCATGGGCTGTTAAATATCTTACATTTCTACGTGAATTTGTACCAAATCCCAAAACCAGTCACTTGCTGATGGTAACTCATCACCCCCTAGCGATTGCCGAACTGGATAAAGAGCAAGTTCAAGTTATGAAACGTGATGATAAAAATCAAATATCCGCCAATATGCCTGATGAAAATCCTCGTGGGATGGGGGTCAACTTAATTTTGCGTAGTGATATGTTTGGTCTAAAGACTACGCTCGATGATGACACTAATCAAAGACTTATTAAGAGAAATGCGCTTGCTGCAAAGGAAACATTATCTAAAGACAAGATAGTTCGCGAATATGGGTTTCCGCCTGAAGATGAAGAACAATACTTGGCTAGACTCAATTCTAAGCTTGAAGACTTAGGTTTTAATCTGGCAACGGATGATCCGGATTACCTTGATTTTCTTCGAAATAAGTATCACGCTAAACATGAGGAAAATCATTAATGCGTTGGATTTGCAAGGACGAGATTGAGGAATGCTTGACTCAGGCATGGAGAGATCTAGCTGAACAAGCAAAAGCTGATTTAATTGCTGCTCCAGATAAAGCTGCAAGAAAAATGATATTAACAAGAGCCACTTCCTCAAATGTTTGGCGTGTTTTTTATGATTCATTACCTGTACATTTAAAGCGAAAATGTTGGTATTGCGAAGCAGAAGAGATCCGATCAGATATGCCAATTGATCATTTCAGACCAAAAAACAAGGTTGAAGATGATAGGCAACATGATGGTTATTGGTGGTTAGCATTCGATTGGGAAAACTATCGGTGTGCTTGCACATTTTGCAATAGCCGTAGAGTTTTTGATGAAACTGAGGGGGGGAAGGCATGTCGCTTTCCACTTGAAAATCCCGATGAAAGAGCCTTTACACCCGAAGATCAAATTAAACTGAACAATGAGCGCCCATACTTTCTGGATCCTTTCAATCCAGATGATGAAAAGCTACTTTGGTTTGATCTCGATGGGAAACCAACCTATAGACCATTAGCAACAGCTGAACAGCAAACAAAGGTCAAAAACTCTATTGAAATATTTCATCTTGACCAAACAAAAATTGTTAGGGCTAGAAATAAAATACGCTTAGAAGTAGAGCGACAAGTTAGAAAAATAAAGAATAATGATGATGTACAAGCAGCTAAGAATCAATTACGACGCATGGTACAAAATACTGAAATGTTATCACGTGCTGCTATTGTTTATTTACGCGCATATAGGGAACTTCAAGAAGTGAAAGACATATTAGATTTAGATTAGATACATTATCCATCCTGAGTTGAAACAGTTTTAGATCTAAAATCATTACGGCTATTTGAGTCTTTCTTGGGCTGATGTTTTTAATAACCGAGATGATCTGAAAGCTCTATATTGAGTGCAGTTTCGATCATGAACTTTTTAAATATGGCTGTCATTTGGTTTAAGTCTTCTGGAGTTTTTAGATCTTTAGCCAATTCAGCAGCCATACTTTTGATTGTTGCTCCATCCATGTGGGGTATCGTTTGTAATTATCCTTTTTCAGGATAAGTGAAAATTGAGTACTTACACAAAATTTAGAACAGTCCGTTTAAAAATGGTACTTACGCAAGAAGTCTATTATGTTTTTTAATTCATATAACTTATCTTTTAGAAAAAGAAATTATTCTTAGACGATCAACAAAATCAGACCACTCTTGCATCATCTTAATCCGATAGTCTAAATGCTGGGCATGGTTATACGCCTGCGAAACAGCATTCCCAACCTTATGCGCAAGTTGAATTTCAATGGCATCATGCATATAGCCTTGTTCATGTAAGGTGGTAGATGCTAACCCACGGAATCCATGACCAGTCATTTTACCGTTATAACCCATTGTTCGAATTGCACATAAAAGAGCGTTGCTGCTGATAGGCTTGGCTGTGCTGTAATTATAAAAAACATATTGCTTATTGCCAGTTAAAGGTTTCAGCTCCTCTAATAGCTCAAGTGCTTGTCTAGATAACGGCACAATGTGTGGTTGAGCCATTTTCATTTTATGCGCAGGAATACGCCATAAACGATTCTCATAATCAATCTCATTCCACTCCATCATTCTAAGCTCTGCTGTTCGGACAAAGGTCAGGGTCATGAGCTGTAAAGCGGATCGAATAATAGGGCTGCCATGATAACGATCCATTCGCTCAAGGAATGCAGGAAACTCAGAAATATCTATACGCGCCATATTTTTTACTTTGCGTGGTTTAAGCGCTTCTCCTAAGTGAGGAGTCGGGTCATTCTCGATAATGCCCTTACGAATCGCGAAGCGGAAAATACGACCAGCTAAAGGAATGGAGCGTTTAGCCATTTCCTGCGCACCACGCGCTTCAATTTTTTTGGCACAAGCAAGCACATCTTTACCTTTGATCTGATCAATCGGCATATCACCTAGATCAGGAAAAAGATCTTTTTCAAATACCGATAAATCACGTAAATAAGTCGCCTCTTTAATAACTGCTTTACGATCCTCCATCCATTCCATCGCGAGTGCTCTGAAAAGAGTGCTTTCTTCTACTTGTAGTTTTCTCTGTTTCTTCGCTTCATTCGGATTAATCCCATCTTTTATTTGTAATCGTGCTTCATCCCGAATTCTTCTGGCCTGTGCAAGTGAGGTATCAGGATAGGTACCAATACTAAAAATATTTTCTTTACCCAAAAGACGAAACTTCATACGCCAGTGCATACCACCTGAAGGGCTGACTTCTAGATACATGCCTTTTTCATCAGGATACTTGGTCTTCTTTTCTAATGGTTTTATTTTTCTGATCTTTGCATCTGTAAGCATGTTGATCATTCCGTTCAGAATCTGGGGGTAAAAAATTGGGAGTAAATTATTTTACCCCCAGTTATACCCCCAACTATATCAAGATTGCAATAGTTTAGGTCAGATTGTATCAGACACAAAAAAAGCCTGAATCCTTTAAATTCAAGCTCTTTAGGACAACATTGGATGTTGTTAGAAATCATCTTGGCGGTGAGAGAGGGATTCGAACCCTCGATACGCGTAAACGTATACACACTTTCCAGGCGTGCTCCTTCAGCCACTCGGACACCTCACCAAGGCGAGCGATAATAGCTAAAAAAAGACATGCTGCCAAGCTTAAAACAATTGATTTGCAGAAAAAAAAATAACTTAATGTTAATATGGCGCAAAAATACTGTTCAAATATTGAAGATTGAGTATGCAAAGTCCTGCAAAAAAAGCCGCATTGCCCGCGATTACGCTAGCAGCGTTAGGCGTGGTATTTGGTGATATTGGAACCAGTCCACTCTATGCATTTGCACAAACCTTTACCAGTGCGCATGTTACGATTTCCGAAGCCACAGTATTTGGTATTCTCTCCCTGATTTTTTGGTGTATCACCTTATCCATTAGTTTTAAATACGTCACCATTGTGATGCGTGCAGACAATAATGGCGAAGGCGGTATTATGTCGCTTTTGGCATTATTACTGCGCATAAAAGAACTCACTCCAAATCAGAAAATGTGTCTCATTGCTTTGGGATTTGTCGGGGCTTCTCTATTTTTTGGAGATGGTATCATTACCCCCGCAATTTCAGTACTTTCTGCGATCGAAGGTTTGAGCATTGCCACGCCTGCATTTGATAAATGGCTGATGCCGATTGGTTTAGGAATTTTGACTGCACTCTTTGTGGTACAGCGACATGGTACGGCGACCATGGGGAAATTTTTTGGTCCAATCACACTCGTCTGGTTTATTTCGATTGGCTTATTGGGGCTATGGAGCATTATTCAGACACCGCATATTCTCTTGTTCGTAAATCCTTTATGGGCCATTGAGTTTGCGATTCACCAACCTTTTATTGCCTTTATTGCGATGGGTTCTGTGGTTTTGACCATGACTGGTGGAGAAGCACTATATGCCGATATGGGGCATTTTGGTCGTCTGCCTATTCGGTTGGCATGGTTTATTATCGTTTGCCCGTGTTTATTACTTAATTATGCAGGTCAAGGTGCATTGCTACTGCGCGATCCAGCAGCGGTTTCAAATCCATTCTATTTACTGGTACCCGAATGGGCTTTATACCCGATGATTGGTTTGGCTACAGCTGCTGCCGTAATTGCGTCGCAGGCGGTGATTACTGGCGTATTCTCAATGGTCAACCAGGCCATTCAATTGCGTTATTTACCGCGTTTAAGTGTGATTCACACCTCTGATGTCGAGCAGGGGCAAATCTATGTGCCGTTTATTAACTGGGTACTGTATATCTCAGTTTTTATTTTAATTATATTATTTGAAAGCAGCAGTAATCTGGCCAGTGCTTATGGTGTGGCGGTTACTATGACCATGCTGTGTGTCACGATTTTGATTTCTGTATTGGCCTATGGTGCATGGAAATGGCCGTGGTGGAAAGTCGCGATGTTTGCGATTCCATTTTTAGCCTTGGACGGTATTTTTGTTGCATCTACTTCGCTCAAGATTTTGGCAGGCGGTTGGGTGCCAATTGTCATTGGTATTGTGGTGTTTACGATTTTGATGACTTGGAAACGTGGTCGTGAAATTGTCTATCATCGTTTAGAAACAGATGCATTGCCAATGAGCCTGTTTATCCAGAGTATTGGTTCGAGTAATGAAACGCATTTTGTGCCAGGCGAAGCGATATTCCTGACAGGTAATCCGAATATTGTGCCACATGCGATGCTACATAATATCAAGCACAATAAAGTGTTACATGAGCGTAATGTCATGGTGACTGTATATACGCGGGATATTCCCTATGTGGCGCAGCAGGATCGAATTAAATTTGAAAAATTGAATGATCATTTTTATCGTATCTTTATGTATTACGGTTTCAAAGATCAGCCCAATATTCCTCAGGCACTCGAACAGGCTTATGATGAATGGGGCTTTGATTTTGATATGATGCAGATCAGTTTCTTCATTTCACGTGATCGATTGATTCATACGGTTGGAGATGGCATGTCGCCGTGGCGTGAAAAACTGTTTATTTCAATGCAACGAAATACCAGTCCTGTCAGCGATTTTTATCAGATTCCACCTAACCGTGTGGTAGAACTGGGTAGCCAGATTGAAATTTAAATCCAAATTGATGAAATAAAAAAACCAGAGTCACAATGACTCTGGTTTTTTATTGGATAGCGAGCAAGTTCAAGTTATTGAGTCACTGGCGCTGAGATTTGCTCAGGAGCTGCATTGCTATTTTGATCCTGCACATCTGCTGGCGCTGCTTGCATTGCAGGTGCTTCTGGTTGAGCAGATTCAGGCATCGCTTGCGCTGGTGCATTTGGATCGATCGATGGGGCTGGTGTAGCAGCAGGGTCTGCCATTTCACTTTGATGCGGTGTGACAGCCTGAACGTCTTGTGAGTTCATGGACTGAGTTTGCACTGGATTAGATTGAGCAGAAATAAGCTGAACTTTGCCGCTATTAACTAACTCTTCAAGCGAACCAGGTTGCCCATTTACCGTTGTCGTCACTTTGGCTTTGGATAAACTTTCTAGAGTTTCGCCCGCCTGAACAGGTTGTTCTGCGAAAGCAGTCATACTCAATGAGGCTGTTACGAAAGCTACAGCAATGAATTGAGTGCGCATAAGAGACTCCTAAATTTAATCATTTTTCATGTTCATCGTGAGCCTACCTTCGCATAGCCATTCTTGTTGTTTCAATTAAATATACGAAACATGACCAATCACATGGTCAAAGATAAAAATAAAACGACAAACTGTTACGCGCATAGATTGTTTATTGATCAAATTGTGCTGTTGCTTTAATCAAATGAGATCTGACTGAATATACAGTGAAAACTTGAATTGTTAAGCTTTTACTTAGACTCTTGATTTGATGTAGAAGATTGTGGCACGAAGAAAGACCCGAGCAAGTTCAGATTTCTCTTGGATCAAACAACATATTGGTAAATTTTTTTTGGGCTCAGTTGCGGCAGGCAGTTTTGTGATTGCTTTTGGTGAGGGTAAAGTTTCACAATGGATAAGTCCGATTTCAAATAATAGCGCGTGTCTCAGTCAGTTTTATCGCGATATTCCTCCAGTTTTAGCAAAAGACAGTCTACAAAAAAATAGTTATGCCCTGTGTTTTCATGACTTTAATGTCATGTATTCAGGTGTTTCAAAAACACCGCTTTGGGTAGCAGAAAAATTGACTCCACAACGTTTAAGTAATCGAATTAAGCGCGAAGATAATTTTCATGAAGAAACCCGAATTCCAGAGATGCATCGAGCTTTATTAAGCGACTATCGTGGTTCGGGTTATGACCGTGGACACATGGCACCGAATGGCGATATGGGCAATACCACAGCACAATACGATAGTTTTTCACTGGCTAATATGGTGCCGCAAGCGCCTAAAAATAATCAACAAGTTTGGCGTGAACTTGAAGAAGCTACCCGTGCATTGGTGACGAAGCAGAAACAGGACGTTTATGTGGTGACAGGACCAGTCTTTGAAGGAAAAAAATTAAAAACGATCGGGCGCGGAGTGATCGTTCCAAGCGCCGTATATAAGATCATTTATTTACCAAAAACAGGGGCAATTGGTGCATATTATGCGCCGAACGATAATTCATTACAGGTTAGGGTAGTCAGCGTATGCTATCTCGAAGAAAAGCTCGGAATGAACGTATTTCCACAATTGACCGAAGAACAAAAACGTAATGTCTATCAACTTCCCCTCAGTGCCAATGCCGTCAAAGCACAAAAAGCATTGAGCTATTTACATTGGGATGGTGAAAGCCAGTGTGCGGAAGATGTCGAGCAGCAAACCCTGACCGCCGTGCAGAAACAATTTACGCAGCAAAAACAGCAAGCGGTACCTATTGAAGCCCAAGGGATTGATGAAGACACCAAACAAGCGATGATCAAACAATTGGTCGATGCACTGTTGCATTATTTTTTACAAATTTTGAGATAAATCAATCGTGCAGAAGTTGCAAAATAGGTTAATTTCAAATGATAGAAAACATCAAAGAGCCTTAAATAAATGTTTAAACCGTTTGAGAATGGAAATGAATCATCCAGTATTGAGGACTTAACACTTGAAAATCAGATCGATTGTGTGAGTTTATATGGCAATTTGCAGATCACCAAAGATCAACATGGCTTGCAACTGGCAAAACAATTACAGGCATTGGTGAATGCAATGGTGACTGAACTTGAGAAACAGCCACTTCCCGAGAAAATTCAGACCAAAACTGAACAAGAGATTGATAATCCGTTTTTATAACGAAGAAAAAAACAGCCTTTAAAAAGACTGTTTTTTTGACATTTAAATCTTAGTCTTTTTCTTTGATCACCACTTTATAGATGAACGCGCCCACAATCGCACCTAAAATGGGAGCAACCCAGAATAACCATAATTGGCTTAAAGCAGCGGTTTCGGCAAAAAGAGCAACTCCTGTACTACGTGCAGGATTTACAGAGGTATTGGTGACTGGAATACTGATCAAGTGAATGACAGTCAAAGTTAAACCAATGGCGATAGGTGCAAAACCCGCAGGCGCATTTCGATGTGTCGATAGTAAAATAATGATCAGGAAGAAAGCGGTAAGTACGACTTCAATTAAGAATGCAGACCCTAATGAGAAATGATTCGGTGATAACTCAGCATAACCATTAGTGGCGAAACCACCTGTACCTGAAAAGCCTGCTTGTCCCTGTACGATGATATACAGCACAAACGCCGAAACAGCCGCACCAATGACCTGTGAAATAATATAAGGAATGACCTCCTTGCCATCTAAGCGACCGCCAACCCACATGCCAACACTTACCGCTGGATTAAAATGCGCACCAGAAATATGCCCAAAGGCATAAGCACCTGTTAATACAGTTAATCCGAAGGCAAATGAAACACCTAGAAAGCCAATACCCAGTTCAGGGAATGCGGCGGCCAATACTGCACTGCCACAACCACCGAAAACCAGCCAGAATGTACCTAAGAACTCTGCTAAATATTTATGCATTTTGTTTTCTCTTACTTTTGTTTTTGAACTTATAAATCGCTTGCTGTGGTTAATATTTGTGCGATTATGGTTTTATTTTTATCTCTATCTGAGAATTTAAGCAAGAAGATAAATTTTTTATTTCATGTCTTATTTTAATTTAATGATGAACGTACTGCTGTCGCCATTGTTGTGGTGTCAGTCCACTCCATTGTTTAAACGCACGTTGAAAAGCACTTTGTTCTGAATAACAGAGCAATAATGCGATTTCCTGTAAGCTCAAATGAGGATCTTTTAAATATTCAAGCGCCAGCATATAGCGGATTTGTTGGGTTCGTTGCTGAAAAGTCATATTATGTTGTTGTAAATGACGTTGTAATTGACGTACCGATAAGCCCAATTGCGCTGCGATTTGATCAATTTGATATTCGTTCTTTTGTAAGCCTTTCAAAATGGCTTGTTGTAAACGCTGATCGAGTTGATTGGAATGAGGTAACTCTTGTAATAGTTCTTGTGCTTGGCGCATCAATAATTGTTGTAGGGTATGGTCTGCATTACCAATCACTTTATTAGCTTCACTTATCGGAATGAGGATTTGTGTCTTGGCTTGAGAAAAGCGTACTCGGCAATGAAAATAGCGTTCGTAAACTCGAGCATCTTTAGGAGGAGGATTGATGAAATGTATTTCGTGTAACTGAATTTGTTCTTTACACATAAACTGCTGTAAAAATTCAACCATTAAAGCAATCGCGATTTCATCGGTCAGTTGAGTGGGATGCAGTTCGGTTTCTTCCCAGCGAATCGAAAAATAGGGCGATACGAACTCAACTTTTAAGGGACTGCCATCATAAACCAGTCGATGAAAATCCTGATAACGATGAAGTGCTTCACCTAGACTTTCACAGGATAATGCCAGATAGGCCAAAATACCCAAGTGCTTGGGTTGTACATATTTTGCGATACGTAGCCCCAGACCCGTTTGCGGTTGTAACTCTTGAATTTGTTCCAGCAAATCACGCCAGATCACATAATCGAAACGTTCCAGATTTTGAATTTCAAGCAGCTTAGGCGGAACAACAAGATGTTGTGATTCACAATATAATTTTAATAAATGTCCCAGCCCTCCATAGACTGATCCCGCATAATTTTTTATTAAAGCCATCCTTTAGTGCTCTTTTGTCGTGTTTTGTCAATGAATGATGAAAATGAGTCAATACATAGCATAGAAAAATTCTTATATTCAAGTCAAAAGGGAGGATTATTTAAAATGATAAAAGGTTTTGTAGCCGGTTTAGTCTTAGCCAATGGCTTTGAATGGGTAGCACACAAGTATTTATTACATGGTGTACATCGAAAAGGTCAGCCACGTTTTAGCCCCACACCAAAGCAAATGGAGTCACATTGGGCGCATCATCGCGAAGTGCGCAAAACTGAGTTTCATGACGAATGCTATGTGGAAGGATTGCATCACTGGCGTACTCGTAATGAACTTGGTGCCTTAGCTGTAGTCGCTATTGTTTCAAGTGCGGTTGTCTATCCATTTTCAAAAGGTATGGCGTTGGCATTTTGCTATAGTGCAGGCAATTATTTTTATGTACACCGTCGTTCCCATCTTGAACCTGACTGGGCAAAACGCCGTGTTCCTTGGCATTATGATCATCACATGAACTCAAATCAGGATGCAAATTGGGGCGTGACTCGGCCATGGTTTGATTATATTTTGGGAACACGAGTTGTTTCATCTGCGGATTTAAAAGAGGCCAATCCTTTAGGTTTAGGATTACCTGAAAAATGGTCTGAAAAGTTGACCACCGCCATTGAACGCTTTTTTCCAGCCCAATACATTGAACAAAAGCCAAAATTGCTAGAGGCTTCGACCGCAGAAGAGATGCAAACGCAAACTTCCGTCGCTTAAAAATAAAGGGCAGTTAAGTCAAACTGAACTGCCCTTATATTATTTCAAGAGATGTGTTAGAAGTTAAAGGCGCATTTCAATGCCTTGTTCCGCTAAAAATGTTTTGGCTTCAGGAATGGTATATTGTCCAAAGTGGAAAATACTGGCCGCCAGAACGGCATCTGCGCCACCTTGTAAAATACCATCTGCCATGTGCTGTAAATTTCCAACACCACCAGAAGCAATGGTGGGAATCGAAACTCGATCATTAATGGCACGCATCAGGGCAATGTCATAACCTGCTTTAGTCCCATCTGCATCCATACTGGTCACTAATAATTCGCCAGCGCCATATTCTGCCATTTTGACCGACCATTCAAGCGCATCAATACCCGTCGGCTTGCGACCGCCATGGGTGAAAATTTCCCATTTATTTTCGCCTGTTTTTTTGGCATCAATCGCGACTACGATACATTGCGCCCCAAAACGTTGAGAGGCTTCCTGTACAAACTCAGGATTGAACACCGCGGCAGAGTTGATACTGACTTTGTCTGCGCCTGCATTGAGCAACGCACGAATATCTTCGACTTTACGCACACCGCCACCAACGGTTAATGGCACAAATACGCTTTCTGCCATACGCTCTACAGTACGATAAGTGGTGTCGCGCCCATGATGTGTTGCGGTAATATCCAGAAACGTGATTTCATCGGCGCCTTGCTCATTGTAGCGACGCGCCACTTCAACAGGGTCACCTGCATCACGAATATCTAAAAATTGAACACCTTTGACGACACGGCCATTATCGACATCAAGGCAGGGAATAATACGTTTTGCAAGCATGGTGACATCCAGCGATATTGGTCAAAATCAATAAAGTTCACGAGACAGAGCAGAATCTTGGTAAACTGTAGCGCTATTCTATCAAACTTATAATTGTTGCACGCAGGTTTTCTATGTCGGTTTATACGCCGTTGAGTTTAGAACAAGTTCAAGCATTTGCTTCGCCTTATGGATTAGAGGTGATGGACTTGATTCCCATTCAGGGAGGAATTGAAAACACCAATTATTTTTTAGTGACGCAGGATCATCAACAATACGTGTTGACGGTGTTTGAAGAACTGGATTTGCAAGGCGCAAATGAATTGCCGCCAGTATTACAATATCTAGGTCAGCAAGATATTCCTGTTGCTGTGCCTTTAAGTTATGCAGAACAATTTATTCATATTATTGCCGATAAACCCGCTCAAATTGCTCCAAGAATTGCGGGAAAGCATCCCATTCCACCAACACTTAAGCAAATATTTGCGATTGGTCAAGCACAGGCACAGTTACATTTAGCCTTACAGAATGTTCAATTTGAACGTCAAAGTTATCGCAACCACGCTTATTGGACAAGTGTTGCCGATCAGCTTAAAGCCTATATGAGTCAAGATGATTTAGAATTATTAGATCGTGTTTATCGCTTATTTAATCAGCAGCGTGAGCAACATTGTGATTTACCACAGGGATGGATTCATTCCGACTTATTCCGAGATAACACTCTGTTTGAGGGAGATCAATTACAGGGGATTTTAGATTTTTCTGAAATGAATCAGGATGATCTATTATTTGATATTGCCATTGCGATCAATGATTTTTGTACCGAACATCCGACGGTACAGCTTAATTCGGATCAATTCAATGCATTTATCGAAGGCTATCAAACGGTTCGTACACTGACTTCAGATGAACAAGCCTGTTTGAGGGTTTATTTGGCGATGGCTGCTTGTCGATTTTGGTTATTACGATTGCAAGTCGCGCAGCGTAATGCGCAGGAAGTGCGAGAGAGTGAAGATATTTTGCAAAAAAATCCTTTAGAAATGCGACAATTATTGCAAAATCGTTTAGCCGCTTTAACAGATTAAGGAAAACCATGATGCGTGATCAGGGACGATTAATTGAATGGTTCGATGAAAAAGGGTACGGTTTTATTCAACCTAATGATGCGGATAAAGACCGTGTTTTTTTACATATCAAGGATTTTGCTCGTTCTGGACCACGACCAATCGTCGGCTGTGCACTGGAATATCTGGTGATTTTGGATGAGCGAGGACGCTATCGTGCCAAGCAGGTGATTTATTTAAAGGCGGCACAAACTCGCGCTTTAGCTGCAAATAAAAAACGTCCAGTTTCCACCGCTCGTGCATCTTCACTTAAACCGATGCAAATTGCAGCAGTGGTTTATATTGTCATTGTTGCCCTTCTCAGCTTTATACATCTATTACCTGCTTATAGTTTTATCTTTATTGCACTGATGAATGTCTTGAGTTATTGGTTGTATGCGCAAGACAAAGAAGCCGCGCAACTGGGAAATCGGCGTGTGCCTGAACAAACCTTGCATATTATTTCTTTTTTGGGCGGTTGGCCTGCGGCAGGGTTAGCGCAACAAAAATTGCGACATAAAACACAAAAACAACCCTTTAGGAAAATTTATTTTTGTACCATAGTGTTAAATATACTTTTATTACTCTGGCTGATTTCTCCGTTAAATGTAGTACTACGTTAGAGGATCAATACAATAAATCCAAAGGTGTCTCTATGAACAATTCTTTAGAACAACTGCAATCCAATAAAACCTTAACGCTGGTTCTTTATATTTTATACATCGCCGCTATTTTTAGTGCAGGGCTGTTAGCAATCGTGGCCCTCATCATTAATTACGTAAAACGTCGTGATGTTGAAGGGACATGGCTTGCTAGTCACTTTACTTGGCAAATTCGCACATTTTGGTGGTATTTGTTCTGGAACATCATTGCTTTTGTACCGTTCTTCTTTTTATTTTTTACTGGTGATAACGACAATTTATTTGCAGGTGTCGCCTTATCTGCGAGTACTTTCTGCGTAGTTGTGATTGCCGCTGCTTGGATCTGGATTGTCTATCGTGCAATACGCGGCCTAATTGCCTTAAATGATAATAAAGCCATGTATCAATAGTTTAGAATTTGTCATGGTCTAGAGAAGCGAATTGCTTCTCTTTTTTTGCTTAATAATAGTGCAATTTGAACAATACTTGCTCACTTTGCTGCGCTATTTTGAAAACAGTGTTAATAATAACTAAACATTTTTGATTTATAAAATTTACCTTTTAATTTTTATATATTTACTTTTTTAATATTTAAACATTACATTTTGATTTATTTAAATTTACTTTTTTAATTTAAATATTTTACTTTTTTAATAAATTAAATTTACATTTTTAATATTTTAAAATTACAAAAAATCTCTGTTTTTTTTGTCGCTAAATTTTGTATTTGTTCTAACCATAGAAGCGACCTTTACGACGACGTAGACCCAAAACATGGATTGCACGAACCAAGACCGCATAGGAAACTGAATAGCCAAACTCCTGTTCAAATAAGGGAATTAAATCACTAATATTTTGAAATTTTGTATTTTTTACAAATGCTTGGAATGCATCCCAATCTTTAATATGCGCGGGTACACCACGTTTTTTGGTGGGTTTTGGGGTCAAACTTCCTGTCTCTTCTTCAAGCTTAATCCATGCATCCAGTGTGACTCTGGAGATGTTGAATTCTTTACAGACAGCAAGCTTGTAGTCGGTTTTTTTGTAGGCTGCAATCGCGGCTTTACGCGTTTCAATCGAGTAGCGTGGCATTTTATTCTCAGATTGGTTCAAAATAATTTTTTTATTATATGGCATAGTTGTTGCAAAAGAATAATCACTGAACATTATTTTATTGCGAGTTACAATAAAATGGAAAATGAGCAATTTCCAACCAAAAAGTTGAGCTTGTGGCAAGTGGTCATTGTCGGCATCGCTTATATGACACCTATGACGGTGTTTGATACTTTTGGCATCGTTTCTGAAACCACTGACGGGCGAGTGCCCTTGGCTTATTTATTGGCGCTGGTGGCCATGTTATTGACTGCGATTAGCTATGCAAGATTTAGTCGTTGTTCAGAACGACCTGGTTCGGCCTATAGCTATACCGCTGAAAGTTGTGGGACAACCGCAGGTTTCTTTGTGGGATGGTGTGCCTTACTGGATTATCTTCTCTTGCCGTTAATTAATGCTTTATTGGCAGGGATTTATTTACATGCCTTGATTCCTGCGATGCCATATTGGTTCTGGGTGATGCTGGCAGCAGCTTTGGTCACATTGGTGAATTGTTTTCGCATCCAGATTTTGGCGAACTTGAGCTTATTGTTTGTTTTTGCGCCGATTGTGCTAATGCTGGTATTTATTTATCTGGTCATTAAAGGAATTGGGACGACCGAAGGCTATGAACATGTGCTTACGCTTACCCCACTTTGGAATGGAGATCCTCAACTGCTTCCATTGATCGCAGGCGCATCAATTTTATGTTTTTCTTTTCTTGGTTTCGATGCAGTCACGACATTGTCGCAGGAAACCGAGCGACCAAAAAAAGTGATTCCTCAAGCAGTGATTTTAACCACGCTGGCAGGTGGTGTTATTTTCATCAGCGCTTCATGGTTTATTCAGTTGTATTTTCCAGATAACACACGTTTTAAGCATCCAAGTGAGGCTTTACCAGAGATTGTGTTATATGTGGGTGGGGCATTGTTTCAGGCGATCTTTTTGTGCGGGCAGATTATGAATACGGTGGCTTCAGGTTTGGCAACCCATGCCAGTGCCGCACGATTGATCCATATCATGGGTAAAGATGGTATTTTCTACAAAAAGATTTTTGGCAGTTTTAATGCCAGACTCGGTACACCACTGTATTCCGTTTTGGTTATTGGCGCGATTTCCATGACTGCCATGTTGCTGGATTTGGCAACGGTGGTCAGTCTGATTAGCTTCGGTGCACTTATTGCGTTTACTGCGGTTAATTTCTCGGTCTTTATGCATTTTTACATCAAGAAAGGTGAGAACAAAGGCTGGAACAATATTTTTAAAAATCTTGTGCTTCCGATCTTCTCTGTCGCGGCCATTGTCTGTCTGTGGTTTAACCTTGATGCTGCGGCACTGCATTTTGGTTGTGTTTGGCTCAGTCTGGGAATTGCTATTTTTATCTATAAAAAATTGAGAAAGCAAAGTGTTGTCATGAGCAATGCTTAATAAATATTGGAATGAAAGTGAGTTGAACAAATGAAAAATCTGTTAATGAAACCCGTGCTGTTGAATGATGTAGAATTTAAAGTTAGCCAAGCTATGACAAGTGAGAAAGAGTGGAACTGGATTGCTCCACAACATGGGCATATCGAGCATGCTGCCAATTATTATGAAAGTTCTCTGGCAGATTGGCATCAATTTGAAAGTTTACAAACTGATCTTGAGTGTGATGTCTTGGTCATTGGTGGAGGCTTACTCGGTGCATCTACGGCACTACATCTGGCTGAACAAGGCGTTGACACCGTTTTGGTTGAAAAAAATCGGATAGGGAGCGGTGCTTCAGGACGTAACGGCGGACAACTTACCCCCGGTCTTGCACGTTGGGAGGCAGAAGAAATGATTGAGCAGCTCAGTCATGCTGATGCCAAAAAATTATGGCAGTTTACTTCAACTGAAGCTATGCAGTTGATTGATTCAATTTTGGCGCGTTATCAAATTGATGCGGCACGTAAACATGGGCATATTACCGCCGCAGTACATGAAGGACATTTGGTTGCATTGACACAAGGAGCAGATGCTCGAAAATATCTGGGTGAAAACCATACGCAGGTGGTGGGTAAACATGAACTCTACGAATATGTGAAGTCTGATCGTTATTTTGGGGGATTAGTTGATCGCTTAGGCGGACATATTCATCCTTTAGCGCTCAATCGTGGACTAATTTATGGATTTTGTCAGCAAGGTGGGCAAGTGTATGAACATACCGAAGTGGTCTCGATACAAGAACGGGAGGACGGGATTTATGTTCAGACCAATACAGGATGCATTAAAGCGCGAAAAAGTGTGGTATTAGCCGTGCATCATGCGTCTTTTAAATTGCTGGAACAAAAAAATCAAACCACCATTCCATTTTATACCTATGTCTGTACCACCGCGCCGCTTAATATTGAATTAAAGCAATTATTGCCACAGGATCATCCGGTATATGACACCCAATTTCAAATTGATTATTACCGTGGAGTTTCCAATAATCGACTCCTTTTTGGTGGACAAGGCACAGGAACTTGCTGGAATGCTGAGAAAACAGCACAATATTTGAAAGGTCGCATATTGCATGTGTTTCCACAATTAGAACAGGTCGAACTCGATTTTGTCTGGAGTGGCACAACTGATTTGACCGTCAACGGTGCAACTGATAGCCGTAAATCAGGGGATAAATTTCCTGTCTATGCCGTACATGGCTGGAGCGGTCATGGCGTGGCGCAGACTGTCCGCATTGGCAAAGCCATTGCAGATGATTTTTGTGGGCAGCCAGATGACTTTGAAATGCTGACCCAGATTCAGCATCAAGATATTCTGTGGGGCAGAGCTTTAGCACCTTTAGTTATTCCAATGGCAAAAGGATTTTATGGCGTCGGTGCTGCGATGAATCCAGGCAAAATGGTATCGTTTTAGTCTCAAAACAGGCTTAACTCAGGCAATATGTACTAAAATGTATTGCCTGATCTATGAAGATCATCAGGCTATCAAGTGCTGCCTGATGCAAGCTTGTTATGTTCAGTTATATGCAGAATGAATTGAAAATAATCACTCGCTATCTTTATAAATGTACTGAAACGTCTTGAATGGATAAAGAATTATCGCTTTGCCTGTCAACTTGCGATGCAGCGATATTCACGCCTGAAACTCGATTTTATTCTGATGTTTTTACTGGTGGTCTTCGTTGCGATATTTGGGACGTTGTTTCCCTATCTCATGAAGTTACTGGTCGATCAGGTTGAACAAAATCATCATATTGAAATTGCTCATTTCTTAGCGGAATTTATGCATCGTTATGTGCATATCAATTAACTCATCGGAATAAGCCAACAATTCAAGTTATGGAATCATTAGCTTAAGCAGGATTCGGGTTAGATATGTTATTTAAAACTCTCAGTTGGACTCTGGGAGTTTTTTTATTGCTTATATTTTATTCTGATCAGTTCCATCAGTTTAAATGATCGAATAATGAATAAATTTAATAAAAATAAATCAATAAAAAACAAGAAATTATTTAATTTTAAAAGGCCTTTATTTTTGAACTGACTTTTTTTCGCATTGTTTAATCAAACTGGCTTTGTTAACTATTACGCAAAATGATGGTTTAGGTAGAACTAGCTAGGGCTAACTGGTTCTAAACATGTAAATGGCTAAGGAGAAGCCAAATGAGTATCGATCAGGCGGTTGATAAAAAATTAAATGCGAATCTGGATCAGAAAACACGCATTAAATCTATTTTGGGCGGTTCAGCGGGTAATCTAGTCGAATGGTATGACTGGTTTGCCTACAGTATGTTCACTTTATATTTCGCAAAATCTTTCTTCCCAGCAGGTAACCAGACCGTTGAGTTGCTTCAAGCAGCAGCGGTTTTTGCGGTTGGTTTCTTGATTCGTCCCATTGGCGCATGGATGATGGGTATCTTTGCAGACCGTAAGGGACGTAAAGCAGGTTTAACACTCTCTGTTACCTTGATGTGTATCGGTTCAATCCTGATTGCGATTGCACCAACGTATCAACAGATTGGGGTGATGGCTCCTGTTATTTTGATTATTGCGCGATTGATCCAAGGCTTGAGTGTCGGTGGAGAATATGGTGCAAGCGCGACCTATTTGAGTGAAATGGCAGGAAAAAACCGACGTGGTTTTTTCTCAAGTTTCCAGTATATGACCATTATGGCTGGTCAGCTTCTGGCACTTGCAACTTTAATCATCTTGCAACAAGTGTTAACTGAGGCGCAATTGTACGAGTGGGGCTGGCGTATTCCATTCTTTGTCGGTTCAATTTTAGCATTGTCTGTCTTTATTATCCGTCGTGGTATGGTAGAGACTCAATCTTTCAAAAACGCGACACAAGAAGTCAAATCAAGTGCATTTGCATTGTTTAAACATCATCCCAAAGAAGCATTAGGTGTTTTATTCTTAACTGCGGGTGGTACGATTTCATTCTATGCTTATACCACTTATATGCAAAAATTTATGGTGAATACGACTGGCTTTTCTAAAGAAGTCGCGACGATGGTTTCTGCTGTCACCATCTTTATCTTCATGCTTGCACAACCCGTGATGGGTTCTATTTCCGATAAAGTTGGTCGTAGAGCCGTCATGATTTTCTTTGGTATCGGTGGCGTTTTATTTACTTATCCAATTTTTAGTACTATCGCAACGACATCAAGTCCTGTGATTGCAGGTTTATTGATTCTGTTTGGTATGATGTTCTTATCTGGTTATACCTCAACCAGTGCAGTCATTAAATCTGAAATGTTCCCCGCCCATATTCGTGCGCTTGGTGTGGCACTTCCTTATGCGATTGCCAATACGATTTTTGGTGGTACATCAGAACTTGTGGCGCTACAGTTTAAAAACATTGGCCACGAAAATTTCTACTTTATCTATGTAACGGTGATGTGTGCGATCTGTCTGGTGTATTTCTTCCGCATGAAAGATCAACAAAAACATAGCCGCATTCTGGAAGATTAAATCAACTGTATAAATGATTTAATCTACAAAAGAGGGGAAAGTAATTTTCCCCTCTTTTTTATTGAAGAAAATCCAGAAATCAGTCACAAGAATACAAATCTTCAGCTTTAGCTATCCATTACAATTAATGCAGTTCGGCATATAAGTATCACTATGCAAGTATTTGAATCAGCAAAAGGTTTATGGTCTGCAATCCTGCAACAATTTCGTTGGGAGAGTCATACGCCCAAGCGTACACTGGATGAAATTGAAATTTTATGTTCAGTATTCCTTGCTATTTTATTTGCTCATTACTTTGGCGCAGAAAATATTGGATGGGCTGCGTTTAGTGGTTATATGGTATTGCGTTCACATATTGTCGATACCTGTATTCGTGGAATGCTGAGAATTTTGGGAACAGTAGTTGGCGCTTTATTGGCATGTTGGATTGAACTTTATATTTCTAAAAGCCTGTGGATGAACAGTCTGGTTTTGGCTTTTTTTGCTGCATTTTCGCTATATTTTGCCATGACTACACGGTATGGCTATGCATGGCTGTTTTTTGGTCTGACTTTTGCGATGGTGATTATTGATGGGTTAATGTATCCCTTTGTCGATATGAGCCAATTTGCCAAAACGCGAAGTATTGAAGTGATAGCGGGTACTGTAGCCTGTATGCTGGTTAGTCTCTTTTTTACCTACCTGATTCGTCCAAGATTTTCCTTAACGGCCAATAAAAGTGGCTTGGTCGAAATCGCAAAGTTTGAGGGTTACAGAAAACTGACGCTCATTCATACCGTACAAGCTGCCTTGGCAATTGCAGTCGTGCCTTTTTTAATCCAGTACTTTTCGGTAGATTTACTGACTCAAACCGCGATTACGATCTTAGCGGTTCTGATGATTCCGCTACCAGATCTAAATAATAAAAAATTGATATCAATGAGAAATTTATATCGATTATTTGGCTGCTTGTTGGGTGCTGGATTGGCATTTATATTATTACCTTTGAGCGCGATAAATTATGCTTTTGCTGCATTGGCAATTGCACTTGGAATTGTTATTGGGCGGCATATTGAAAATAGTGGACAGAGTTTTGCCTATATAGGAACCCAATTTTCTCTGGTGTATATCGTCGTGATGGTGCCTGATCAACTTAGTTTACTGAGCATGGATAATGGCTGGATTCGTTTGGCGGGCATTTTGTTAGGTATTATTCTCATTGAATTAACCCGACTGGTCTTTGTGCCGTTACAACATTGGTTGCTACAGGAACGGTTGAATTCTGAGTAAATGTTTAACGTCAAACGTCTTGGCGAATACAGATTTAAAAAACCAATATTTGAAATTATAGCGTTTGAAAAAAAGCTCAACTTAAAATGTTATATTTTATAGAAATGGCTTTAATCCAATTTAGAGTTTATAGAGGAATAGGCGAAAGCTAAAATAGCAGCTAAAAAAATAACCCTTTGTAGCAAACAAAGGGTTATTTCGATATTTGGCGGAAGCGGTGAGATTCGAACTCACGGAGGACTCACACCCTCGTCGGTTTTCAAGACCGGTGCATTAAACCGCTCTGCCACGCTTCCAATGGCGGCTATCATATAAATAAAAGCGTGTTTTGGCAAATTATTTCATCAAAAAAAAGAGTGAAAGCTCAAAATTAAAGCAATATCCTAATGACGATGTTTTTTTATTGTGATTCTATAGGATTTGGTTTTTTAAACTTTCCAAACCAGATCCTTGCTTAGAGTGATAGAGCTGGGTCGATGCTTAACTGAGTGGTTATTTATTTTATATCTCTAACCAGAAAACTAGAGCTTATTTCTACCTTTTCAATTGTATATTTACATAATTATCGATATATTTCTGAAAACATATTGAAAAAAGGCAATCATCATGTCGACTCATCACACAAAAAAAAAAATAATTTCAATGCTATTCAGTTGTATCGTAGGCTTTGCTATCCAAGCTCATGCAGCCAATGATGTCACTGTATATGCCGCTGCAAGTTTAACCAATGCAATTACAGATTTAGAAAAAGCGTTTGAAAAGCAAACTAAAATTGAAGTTAAAACGTCTTATGCTGGTTCTTCAACTTTAGCTAAACAAATCGAAGCCAGCGCACCTGCTGATGTATTTATCTCGGCAGATGAACAATGGATGAATTATCTGCAAAATAAAAAACTGATTGTGTCTAATCAGCGTATTAATTTATTGGGCAATAAACTGGTTTTAATTGCACCTAAAAATTCGACAATCAACACTATTAAGATGGATAAAAATGTCGATCCAAGTACAGTTTTTCAAGGGAAATGGTGTACAGGAGATACCAAAAGCGTTCCAGTCGGCAAATATGGAAAACAGGCACTTACTTCACTGGGGTGGTGGCAAAAACTTCAGCCCAAATTGGTTGAAACAGAGGACGTCAGAGCTGCTTTAAATTTTGTTGCGCGTGGTGAATGTCAATTAGGTATTGTCTATGCAACTGATGCTGCCATTAGTAAAGATGTTAAAATTGTGGGAGTATTTCCTGAAAATACCCACGCACCGATTATTTATCCACTAGGTCTCATCAAAAATAACCCATCCGCCGTAAAATTTTATCAATTTTTGCAGACAAAACAGGCCAATACCGTTTTTAAACAATACGGTTTTACTGTGTTATTACCAGCTAAATAATGTTTTTTTCTCTTTCGGCAGAGGAGCTTGAGGTTCTCAAGTTATCTTGTCAGGTGGCTGCTTTTAGTTTATTGGTGAATTTAATTCCAGCTTTGTTTGTGGGCTGGTTATTGGCACGAAAAGAATTTTGGGGAAAATCTCTATTTGAGACTTTGGTTTTTTTGCCATTGGTTTTACCGCCTGTTGTTCCTGGATATTTGCTACTACAAGTTTTTGGTAACAATGGCATGTTGGGGCAGTATCTGAATGCTTGGGGTTTAAGTTTAGCTTTTAATTGGAAAGGCGCTGCTTTGGCCGCCGCGGTGATGGGTTTTCCCTTATTTGTACAGTCGATTCGGCTTGCGATTGAACTGGTTGATCAACGTCTGGAAATGGCGGCTAAAACATTAGGTGCATCAGGATTGGGCACATTTTTTAGCATCACATTGCCATTAGCCAGTAGTGGAATTTTAGTGGGTGCAATTTTATGTTTTTGTCGTAGTTTGGGGGAGTTTGGTGCGACGATTACCTTTGTCGGCAATATTGCAGGTGAAACCCGAACTTTGCCTTTGGCGATGTATAGTTTGATGCAACAACCTGATACTGAACATCAAGTTTGGCGTTTGATTATTCTTTCTTTAAGCGTTGCTTTTTTTACGTTGTGGTTTGCGCAATGGTTTCATCGTTATCAAAAAAACAAGCGAGGCTAGAACAACGATGTTGAATTGTCATATCCAGTTGCAACTTGGAAAGTTTAGCCTAGATCAGACTTTTCAGTCGGATCAGCGTGTGGTTGGTTTATTTGGCGCATCGGGTTCAGGTAAAACCAGTATTTTACATGCGATTGCAGGACTGAATACACCTCAAGCAGGTTGGATTAGAGTGCAGGAGCATACATGGTTTGATGCTTCACAAAAGATTAATTTAAGTACTCAACAACGCCGTGTGGGATTGGTATTTCAGGATGCACAGTTATTTCCGCATATGAATGTCAAAAAGAATCTATGTTTTGGATTGAGGCGAATTGCACCTGAAAAAAGATATTTTAAAGAAGATTATATTGTTGACTTATTAAAGCTTGATCATCTATTAAATCGTATGCCTTCTAAATTATCTGGTGGAGAAAAGCAGCGTGTCGCATTGGGGCGAGCCTTGCTGTATTCGCCGCAACTTTTATTATTAGATGAGCCTTTATCCGCTTTGGATGCAGCACATAAAGCTGAAATTATTCCTTTTTTTCAAAAAATTAAACAAGAAATTCAGATTCCAATGCTGTATGTCAGTCATGATATTAATGAGATTCAGCAATTAACAGACAGTATTTGGTATCTGTAAATACTAGACTTCTTTCTTAAGTTCCTTTTATTTCTTCGTATGGAAAAAAATAAACAGGGTTTAAACGATGATGAAAGAAGTCAATTGTTCTAAATGAACTTTTATCTTTTTTCCATAAAGAAAGGCAAAATGTTTATTTTTGCCTTTCTTGGAAGATTTAGAGAATTGATTAATCAACGATTTCAATCGCAATCGCAGTTGCTTCGCCTCCACCAATACACAGCGCTGCAATACCTTTGCGCTTGCCCAGTCGTTTTAGCGCATGAATCAAAGTTACGATAATGCGTGAACCTGATGAACCCAATGGATGACCCAAGGCACAAGCACCGCCATTGATATTCACTTTTTCAGGATCGAGTTTAAATGCATCAATCGCCGCCATGGTTACCATAGCGAAAGCTTCATTGATTTCCCATAAATCGACCTCTTCGGCAGACCAACCGACTTTCTTGAGTAGTTTTTCAATCGCACCTACGGGAGCAATAGTGAATTCTTCAGGTAATTGAGAATTGGTCGTATAAGCTTTGATTTCAGCCAAAACCTTTAGACCGCGCTGCTTGGCTTCCTGCTCAGATGTAATCAGCAGGGCCGATGCACCATCGCTAATGGAGCTTGAGTTTGCAGCAGTAATGGTGCCATCCTTGGCGAAAGCAGGGCGCAATGTTGGAATTTTATCGATTTTCGCATTGCCTGGATTTTCATCGGTATCAACCACAACGTCACCTTTGCGAGTAGTGACCGTAACAGGCACAATCTCAGCTTCAAAATAGCCTTCCTGTATTGCTTTTTGTGCGCGAGTCAAAGAGCGAATTGCAAATTCATCCATTTGTTCTCGTGTATAGCTTTTTTGATCTGCCATGTCCTGAGCAAACGAACCCATTGCACGTCCTGTATACGCATCTTCCAAACCATCCATAAACATATGATCGATGACTTGACCATGCCCCATGCGATAACCTGTACGGGCTTTCGGCAATAAATAAGGGGCATTGCTCATGGATTCCATACCACCCACCACAGCAATTTTAATACTGTCTGCTTTAATGGCATCGCTTGCCTGCATGGCAGCTTTCATACCAGAACCACAGACTTTATTGATCGTGGTTGCACCGACATGATCAGGTAAGCCTGCTTTACGCATTGCTTGACGTGCAGGACCTTGTTTAACGCCCGCAGGAAGTACGCAGCCCATAATGACTTCGTCAATTTCATCGACGGGAATATTCGTCTGTTTGAGAGCAGCTTGAATGGCAACAGCCCCCAGATCAGGTGCGCTTAAACCAGAAAGACTGCCTTGAAAGCTGCCCATGGGTGTACGTGTAGCAGCGACGATCACAATTTTTGTCATGAAATGATTCCTTGAAGTATCAGTTCAGCTTATAAGCTTGAACTTCATTATGATTGTTTAAAATACGGGTGGGGTATAAGTCAAAGTTTGTCCTAATATCCACAGTAAAAAAAGCACTAAAGGTAAATGTACAACCAATTGTGTCACGGTAAAACCAATCACATCCTTAGGTTTGAGTTTTAAAATACCGAGCATCGGTAACATAAAAAATGGATTGATTAAGTTGGGTAATGCTTCTGCTGCATTATAAATTTGTACCGACCAACCCAGATGATATTTCAAATCGTTGGCTGCTTGCATCACATAAGGTGCTTCGATAATCCATTTGCCACCGCCAGATGGTACAAAAAAGCCTAAAATGGCAGAATAAATTCCCATGACCACAGCAAAGGTATCATGTGAAGCAATTGAAACAAAAAAGTGTGCAATATAATGCGAAAGTGATAAATCCTCAGCATTAACAGCCTGAGTCATCATGTAGGCAATACTGCCATAAAGTGGAAATTGAATAAGAACGCCTGAAACAGCAGGAACCGCTTTACTCACTGCATTCAGAAAATTGCGTGGTGTGCCGTGTAAGGCCAGACCAAGCATCAGAAAAATAAAGTTATAAGTATTGAGACTAGAAATCGCAATAATTGGATTGTTTTTAGAAAACTCCAGAATCATCCAGATTAAGCCCAATGCCACCACTAAAATGGTCAGGATGGGTGAATTTTCTAACCAATCTCCCGGACGTTTCGATTTCGTTTGTTCAAGTTCCTGTTTTTCTTCTTCGTCAAAGTTCAGATTAAAATCTTGCATGGTTTTGACATTCTGACCTTTGGGTGCAGACAGGTAGGCAATGACAATCGAAACAATGATCAATATGGCAGTCATCACAATCGATTGCCACAAAAATATAGTTTCCGTAAACGGAATGACACCGGTCAGATTATAAATAGACTCAGGCAAACTGGCTTTATTGGCCTGTAATTGAGCCGCAGAGGAACTAATCCCCAGTGCCCATGTTGCTCCCATACCAATAATCGCTGCGGCGGCAGCAGCTCGATAATCCATGTTGAGTTCTTTACGTTTGGCGAGGGCGATCACCAAAAGTGCAGTTAAGATGGTACTAATGGCCCAATTGACCAAAGAAATGAGCAAACTGACAGTGGCAACTAGCACAATGGCACTGCGTCCCGAATGTGGGATTCTGGCCATCTTCTGGATCAGTTTTTTCATGGGACGTGATACAGACACCACATAACCAACAATAATCAGCATGGTCATTTGTAAGGTAAATGGAATTAAGCTCCAAAAGCCATTACCAAAAGAACTGGCGACTTCTTTGACTGGTGCGCCAATGAACAGTGCAGCAGTAGCCACAATAATCACGCCAAGTAATGCAAAAATATATGAGTCAGGAAACCATTTTTCTGACCAGTTACTAATACTAATCGCAAACCGTTCTAAAATTGCAGGTTGTTTATTCATGATCAAATTCCATCTGATATTAAAGGTGATCATTCATCCAAAAGTGATCACCGCTTTTTTCTAATTCACTTTCTATATGCCAGTATTTCCTTTAAAAGAATATTTAGCTTGCTAGGGCCGTAATGAGTTTGACACCTGAGGCAGCCTGAATTTGCTCAACTGTTACACCATCTGCAAGTTCAATTAGTTCGATACCCTCAGCAGTAATATCCATCACGCCTAAGTCGGTAATGACACGATGTACTACAGCCTGACCTGTCAGCGGCAAACTGCATTCAGATACAATTTTCGGCGTACCATCTTTGGCACAATGTTCCATGAGTACCACGACACGTTGTACACCCACGACCAAATCCATTGCGCCGCCCATGCCTTTGATCTTTTTACCCGGAATCATCCAGTTGGCAAGATCACCTTTTTCAGAGACTTCCATTGCGCCCAAAATCGCAATGTTGACATGTCCACCACGGATCATGGCAAAAGATTCACTACTGGAAAAAAATGCAGCGCCCGCACGTGCGGTGACCGTTTGTTTACCTGCATTGATTAAATCTGCATCCATCGTTTGTTCGGTTGGAAATTCTCCAATGCCCAATAAACCATTTTCGGACTGAAGCCAGACATCAACATTTTCTGGGATATAATTAGCGACCAGTGTCGGTAAGCCAATACCAAGATTGACATAAAAACCATCTTGTAATTCTTTGGCGGCACGTTGTGCCATTTGTTCACGTGTCCATGCCATGATTATGCTTCCTGTGCTTTTAGGGTTTTTTGCTCAATTCGTTTTTCTGGGTGTGCATTAAGTACAATACGTTGTACAAAAATACCTGCCAGATGGATTTCATCAGGATCTAACTCACCAATTTCCACCACTTGTTCAACTTCCGCAATGGTAATTTTCCCTGCCATTGCACATTCGGGATTGAAGTTACGTGCCGTTTTATGGAAAATCAAATTACCTGCTTTGTCCGCTTTATAAGCTTTGACCAATGCAATATCAGCGGTTAAAGAAGGCTCTAAAATATAAGGTTTACCATCAAAATCGCGCTGTTCTTTGCCTTCAGCGATGAGTGTTCCAACGCCAGTTTGAGTATAAAATGCTGGGATGCCTGCGCCGCCTGCGCGAAGTTTTTCTGCCAAAGTTCCTTGCGGCGTCAGTTCAACCTCAAGCTCACCATTAAGATATTGGCGTTCAAATTCTTTATTTTCACCGACATAAGATGAAATCATTTTTTTGATTTGTTTGGTTTGAAGTAAAATTCCCAAACCAAAATCATCTACACCGGCATTATTGGAAATACAGGTTAAACCAGTGACTTGGGTTTGTTTTAATGCATTGATCAATGCTTCTGGAATACCACATAAACCAAAACCACCCACAGCAAGAGTCTGATTATTCTTAACAATATCCTGTAATGCGAGTTCTGCACTTGCATACACTTTATTCATTGTATTTACTCAACGTCCCTATGTTTTCTTATTATTAACATCTGTAATTTATTTAAGGAAGTTGAAAATTTTAAAGGATTAATGAGAAAAATTAATGAATCTGTTTAATGTGCGAATATCGTTTTTTGATCGTTGATTTTCTATGGCTACTAAAATTGAAGGATTTTTTCGTAAGGATAACTTGAAAGTGTCTGAATGAATTCGCTGGAAATATTTGAAAGTTCAGTGTCTTTTTTATAAATAATACCGACCGCTTGGTGTACCTGACTATTTTCAATTTCCAGTAACACATTATACTCTTTATCGATCGAATGTTGAAAATGGCGTGGAATTGCACTGACTCCAATGCCTAAAGCCACAAAACTTGAGAAAGTACTAATCTGGTGACACTCAACTTTTAAATCAAGCACCAGACCTAAGCGTGAGGCGTTTTGTTCAAGGAGGTAACGCACGATTGAAGGGTGTTGTAAGGTAATAAATGGATTGGCATATAATTCCTGCCAAGTGATGCTTTTTTTACTGGCTAGCGGATGTGTTTTGGGAATGAGTGCTAAAAAATCTTCATCAAATAAAGCTTTAAATTCCAACTGTTCATTTAGAATTGGCTGAAAGCAAATTCCAAGTTCAAAAATTCCGTCCAATACATTTTCAATAATTTTTTCATTGGGAATATCATGAATTGAAAAATTTAAATTAGGGTGGGCATTTGAAAAAGTCTGAATGACTTCGGGTAAAATTGCATGGGTAACAAAGGGCATTGAAGCAATATTTAAAGTACCGCGATTAAGTTTAAAACGTTGTTTTACATCATTTTCCATGTCTTCCCAGTTTGCCAGTAACTTTCTAGCATAAGGGATCAAAGATTTTCCTT
>Ga0099799_10025_pt1 | contig 44987 bp, 36 predicted proteins | sample Uncmet6_SortLC_1_FD_89033 | JGI IMG/M metagenome (GOLD analysis project Ga0099799, IMG submission 89033) | Marine eukaryotic communities from CALCOFI LINE 67, Pacific Ocean - CN11_C50_N6_SortLC_1 | ecosystem: Environmental > Aquatic > Marine > Oceanic | place: Pacific Ocean: Monterey Bay...
TGTTATGCCGATTATTATCTATCTCATGTATCCACCTGAAATTAAACGAACGCCAAATTCAGCACAATTTGCAAAAGAACGCCTGAAGGAAATGGGGAAAGTGACCCTACCTGAGCTCATCATGTTAGGTGTTTTTGGCATCATGCTATTACTTTGGGCAGGTATTCCTGCCATGATCTTGGGTGATGCGTGGTCAGTGGATGCGACGACGACCGCATTTATTGGTTTAAGCCTCTTACTTTTAACAGGGGTTTTGACTTGGGAAGATATCCTGACTCAAAAAAGTGCATGGGATACCATCACATGGTTTGCTGCTTTAGTGATGATGGCAACCTACTTAAATAAGTTAGGTCTTATTACATGGTTCTCTGGAGTTCTTGAAGCCCAAATTGCACATCTTGGACTCAACTGGGTACTGGCAAGTTTATTGCTCTTACTGACGTATATGTATGCGCATTATATGTTTGCAAGTACTACAGCACACATTACCGCAATGTTCGCTGCCTTTTACACAGCAGGTATTGCACTTGGTGCTCCCCCAATGTTGTTTGCACTGATTATGGCTGCTGCATCCAGTATTATGATGACACTTACGCACTATGCAACAGGTACTTCACCGATTATCTATGGGTCTGGCTATACCACTTTGGGAGAATGGTGGAAGGCAGGCTTTGTCATGAGTGTGGTCAATATTGTGATTTTTATCGTCATTGGTGGCATCTGGTGGAAATTTCTGGGCTACTGGTAAATTTGCAGCTCTATCACCCATTAAAAAGCCTGTCATGAAAAATCATGACAGGCTTTTTTGCAATATTATGCAGGAATGACCACCAATTTTTTTTGTACAAATTCATTAAAACCCAGTTCAGAAAGTTCATGACCATAACCTGAACGTTTTACGCCACCGAAAGGTAACTCTGGTGCAGTTTGAGTCAAACTATTAATCCAGATCATGCCTGTTTCAACACGTGACGCTAGTTTTTTTGCTCGCTCAATATCTTTAGAGTGGATTGCACCGCCTAGGCCATAATGTGATTGATTGGCAATTTTTACAATCTCATCGTCGTCTTTAGCGACATAAAGTTGAGACACTGGGCCAAAAAACTCTTCATACCAAGCAGGATTACTTTCTTCAATATTTTCTAAAATAGTCGCTTCAAAAAAGTTACCCGCTCCGTCAATAGGTTTACCACCCAATACTAATGTGGCTCCAGCATCAACAGCCTTGACTACCTGTTTATATAAGTTTTCTGCTGCCGAAGCCGATGATAGAGGGCCCAGACTTGTCGACTCATCTAGTGGATCGCCTGTTTTTAAGTTTTTAAATGCTTCGATCATGCCTTGCTTAAATTGCTCTGCAATTTTTTCATGCAAAATAAAACGCTTGGCTGCGGTACAAACTTGACCTGCATTATTGATACGTGCTTGGCAACCGACCTTAATCGCACGCTGCAAATCAGCATCATCCAATACGATAAAAACGTCATTTCCACCCAATTCTAAAGTCGACTTTTTAACATATTTTCCCGCCTGTTCGGCAACACTACTCCCCGCGCCTTCTGAACCTGTCAAAGCAACACCCTGTACACGCGGATCTTTAATAATCTCAGCAACCTGATCCGTTGAAATAAATAAATTGGTCCATACCCCTGCTGGTGCACCTGAATCATGAATAATCTTTTCAAAGGCTTCTGCACATTGCGGAACGATACTGGCATGTTTAGCTAAGACTGGATTACCAATCGCGCAGTTCGGCGCAAATACCCGCATGAGTTGATAAAAAGGAAAATTCCAAGGTTCGACTGCCATAATCACCCCCAGTGGATGATGTTCAACCCACGCTTCACCAATTTCAGTCGGATACTTTTGTGGGCTTAAAAACTTCTCGGCATTTTGTGCATAATAATCTGCGATATTGGCACATAACTCCACTTCACCAAGGCTCTGTTTGATCAACTTACCCATTTCTGTAGACATAAGTTGTGCCAGTTTTTCTTTATTTGCTCTTAACTGACTTGCTACTTTTTTGAGTAGCGCAAGACGTTTTTCCAGATCTTTTTTAGACCAATCTGATTTTAATAGCTTTTCAGCATGATCCAGACTTTCATCAATTTTAGCTTGATCATGAAAGTCATAAGTTTTAAGAATTTGACCGTTAAAAGGATTTACCGACTGATAACTCATGGCTATCTCCAATCATTATGTTTATCTTAAGTGAAATTTGAATGGTTTAAACATTTCAAAATGCGTTGGTCGAGCAACATTATGTGGCGTTATTTTGTTTGCATATCTGTTAATCAGATGAGTCACCAAAACACGGCACTATTTGTACACCCACCCACATTAAAGAGAGTTAAAGACATTGAATAGGCTTTGCAGCAAAACGCCTTCAAAGCCTCACTTATTGATACAAAATCTTGGTTTAGATAGCGTTTGAGTAAGTAAATCCATTCTTTTTGTATGTAGAAAATCATCCATAAGAAATAAAAAAACCTGATTTGATTGATCAAATCAGGTTTCTGAAAATTGCATCAAGTTTAAGTTATATACCACGCCAATCTACACGTGCATTACGTTCAGTTTCATAAATTCGTTGTACATATTGCCCCAAAGGTAAACTGAGCAAATAGTCTTTATATTGACGTAATTCAGGTGAACTGACTTCATTATTTTCCCGCTCCCACGGTGTTCCTGAAAGCTCCAAAATCGGCGCAAGCATTGCACAAACGGCAATATCTGCCAGCCCTAAACGATCCCCGACCAAATAACGTCCAAAATTATCAATAAGGCGTTCATTCAAGACCAATACTAATTCATCCATACGCAGTTTGGATTGGGCAATCTTTTCTTCTTGAAGCTCATAGCTTTTGGTCACTAAAGTTTTCAAAATCGGTTTTGAAAACTTTTCAAATTGACGCAAATAGCCCTGCTCACCCATCATGATTTCAAGCGCTTCATCACCATGCGTCAGTGCATGCCCCAAACTCCAACGACGTACATGAACGCCTAGTTCGTCAGCAATTTTATCGATCTCAATAGCCAGTTCACGTAAATGCGGATCTCGACGTAATAATGAATGTTCTGGGTAGTGATCATCCAGATACAACGCAATTTGAGTTGATTCAGCAATCCATCTTTTATCATCTTTTAAAATCGGAAGTTTATTTTGACCTGTTTTTAACTGGGCAAAAGCACGATGGAAACCAGGAATCAAGTTATGCGCAACATAATCCAATTCCTTATGATCAAGTAACCAGCGAGCTTTTTCACAATAATGGGACAAAGGAAACTGGTATAAAACCCGCATAAAAACTCCAATTTATTTTTTTAGTCAAACAATTTTAAAAAACAACATCTTGTTTTGCTTACTTTAAAAGTAACCCAAAATGAAAACAATGTACTTTTTGTGCCAAACATTGGGCGAAATCGTCTATTGGCACAATCTGCAATCCGATTTGGATACCTATAATTTATATGTTTTTCCGCGCTAGATATCTTTAAAACAAATAAATACGATATAAAAAACCAAAATTCAAATTATCAAAAATGAATATATCATTGATTTATATCAATTTCATGTTATTCAAAAAACAACTTAATTTAGATCAAAAATGATTAAGCACTTTTCTTCATAAACTACGCGCAATACTTCGTTTAACCATTAGGTATATTTTTTCTAAGGTACCCCTATCTATAGTAGGTATCATTATGTCTGAGTTAAATTTCTATCCTACCCGATCGGTTCAAGTCATTCAAAACGATCAACAAGCAATTAATGCAGCTTATCAAGTTGCAGATTTTGCACTGGAAGGTCGTAATCAACGTGATCAAAAGCGGATTTTGCCCTTTGAAGAAATCGATCAATTTAGTCTAAAAGGTTTAGGCGGCATTCGTATTCCTAAGCGTTATGGTGGTGCTTTTGTGTCCAATAAAACACTGGCTCAGGTATTTCGGATTTTAAATAAGGCAGACTCAAGTGTTGGGCAAATTCCTCAAAATCAAATTAGCTTATTGAATTTAATTGATCTGATGGGAACAGAATCACAAAAACAATTTATTTTTAATGAAATTTTGTCGGGTAAACGCCTTGCCAATGGCGGCCCTGAACGTCATACCAAAGATTCAAAAACACTACAGACCACCCTCACACTTAAAAATGGCAAGTATTATCTGGATGGTGAAAAATTTTACTCAACAGGCAGTATTTTTGCGCACTGGCTTGCGATTAAAGCCATTCATCCAGAGGGTCATGTGGTTCTGGTGATTGTAGACCGACACAGTGACGGGATTGAAATCATCAATAACTGGAATGGCTTTGGACAAAGAACCACGGCAAGTGGCACGGTAAAACTGCATCAGGTCATCGTTGATCCAGACTTGATTTTTGATGAACGTATTTTAACTCAGGCACCCACCTATCGTGGCGCGTATTCACAATTATTACAGGTCGCCATTGATGTGGGAATCGCTGAAGCGGCCTTTGCAGATCTGATTTCAGCCGTGAAAAAAGCCCGTCCTATTCTCGATGCACAAGTGGAAAAGGCCAGTCTTGAACCTTATACCCTACAAGAAACGGGCAAGCTGGATATTCTCCTCAATGCTGCAATTTTACTTCTGGATGAAGCAGCTGAGTATCTGGATGAACTGGATCAGCTTAATCAAGTCACCGAACAACAAGCAGCCAAAGCATCGATTTTAGTGGCAGAAGCCAAAGTGTATGCCAATGATGCAGCCTTACAGATTTCAGAAAAATTACTGGAACTGGGTGGTAGTCGTGCCAGCTTGAGCCAATTTAATCTCGATCAACACTGGCGTAATGCACGCGTGCATACCTTGCATGATCCCGTGCGCTGGAAAATACACGCCATTGGCAACTATTACCTGAACGGTACTTTGCCTGCTCGTCATGCATGGATCTAAGGAGATAATAAAATGACCTCTTATCAAGCCATTCATCAAGCGGAAAATGATCTTGTTAATCATCCCAGTACCCAGCATTATTCTGCGCTACGTGTGATTCAAAATGATGCTGAAGCACTTGACGTCGCACAGCAACTTGCCGAGCAATTTAAAACTCAAAGTATCGAACGTGATGCACAGCGTATCTTACCTTTTGCTGAAATTGAGGCTTTTAGTCAGTCTGGACTCTGGGCGATTACAGTCCCTAAACGTTATGGTGGTGCAGAAGTATCTAGCCTCACGGTTGCCAAAATTATTGCGTTATTGAGTGGCGTTGATGGATCAATTGGTCAGATTCCGCAAAACCATTTTTATGCGCTGGAAGTGTTAAGAAATACAGGAACCGAAGCACAAAAACAACGGTTATATCAGGAAGTTCTCGATGGCGCCCGTTTTGGCAATGCATTGGCAGAATTTAAACCAAAAAATGCCAGTTTAAAACAAACAGCGCTGATCCCTGTTAAAGAGGGTTATCTGATTAATGGTGAAAAATTTTACTGCACGGGGAGTTTATTTGCGCATCGTATTCCGACCTTAGTGGTGGATGCCGAAGGTCGTGAATATCTGGCTTTTGTGCAACGTCAAAGTGAAGGACTGAGTTTGATTGATAACTGGACAGGTTTTGGTCAACGCGTCACAGGCAGTGGTAGTGTCAAGTTTCATCAAGTCTTTGTTGCTGCCGAAGATGTCATTCCATTCGATACAGCTTTTCAGCAACCGACACTGGTTGGGCCTTTTGCACAAATTATGCATGCAGCGATTGAAGTGGGGATTGCCCGTGCTGCTTTTGAAGAAACATTGAAACGTGTCCATCTGGCACGTCCGTGGATCGATTCCAATGTTGAAACCGCAGCACAAGATCCGCTGACCATTTATGAAATTGGCCGTGTTGCCACCGATATTCGTGCCAGTGAAGCTTTACTCAAGCAAGCAGCACAGTCGATTGATGCAGTAAAATTACAAACCAATGCTGAAACGATTGCCAAAGCGTCAATTGATGTGGCAAAAGTACGGGCGCATAGTACCGATACTGCACTAAAAGCCTCATCAAAACTGATTGAACTGGCAGGCAGTCGTGGCAGTCAGGCTGGGGATGGTTTAGATCGCTTCTGGCGAAATGCGCGCGTTCATACCTTGCATGATGCCGCGCGCTGGAAATATTACTTTATTGGAAACTATATTTTAAATGGCATTCTGCCTCCACGCAGAGGCACATTGTAATGACAAAAACATCACAAAAGAAAATTCTAATGAATGCCTTTGATATGAACAGTGTCGGTCATATCAATCATGGTTTATGGACGCATCCGCGTGATCAATCGCATCGTTTTAACGAGTTAAGTTATTGGACTGAGCTGGCAAAAACTCTGGAAGCTGGACTATTTGATGGTTTATTTATCGCGGACATTACAGGGGTTTATGATGTCTATCAAAACAATATTGATCTGACTTTACGAGAATCGATTCAACTGCCGAGTCATGATCCTAGTACCTTGGTTTCTGCAATGGCCGCAGTCACTCAGCATTTGGGTTTTGGCATCACGGTTAATTTAAGTTATGAAACACCTTACCAATTTGCACGGCGTTTTGCCTCTCTGGATCATCTGACACAAGGTCGTATTGGCTGGAATATTGTCACGGGCTATCTGGACAGCGCAGAACGTCTCATTGGTCATTCAGGTCTCAAAGATCATGATTTGCGTTATGAACAGGCCGAAGAGTTTTTACAGCTTTGCTATCAATATTGGGAAGGTTCATGGGAAGATGATGCGATTCAAAAAGATAAAATCCGTCGTATTTTCACTGATCCCAGCAAAGTTCACGAAATTCAGCATCAAGGACGTTTTTACCAAAGTCAGGGCGTGTTTCAGGTTGCACCCTCAATACAACGTACCCCTGTTTTATTTCAGGCAGGCGCTTCCCCGCGTGGATTAGCATTTGCGACAGCCCATGCCGAATGTATTTTTATTGGTGGCGATCAACCTAAAAAAATTCGTCAGCAAGTGGATAAAATTCGTGAACTTGCAGTACAGCAAGGCCGCCAAGCCAGTGACATCAAAATTTTTCTGGGCATTACCGTTGTAACTGGGGAAACCGAGCAAATTGCTCAGGAGAAATTGGCAGAATATCGTCAATACGCCAGCCCAGAAGCAGGACTTGCGCATTATGCCAGTTCAGTCGGCATGGATTTATCCAAATTCGCAGATGATGAAATCATCCCCTATCAAAAAAGTAACAGTATCGCGTCTGTGAATGAAAAATTCAAAACTCAGCAAATCACGAAAAATGATCTAAAAAATCAGCATGTTTTGGGTGGACGTTATCCATTGATTGTCGGGAGCGGCAGCCATGTCGCACAGCAACTGATTGACTTGATGGATGACACAGGCATTGACGGTTTTAATTTGACCCGTACTGTCGCGCCAGAATCACATCAGAATTTTATCCGTTTCGTGGTTCCTGAATTACAACAACGCGGACGTTATAAAACGGAATATCAGGCGGGTTCTTTACGACACAAACTGCATCAACAAGGTGATCGTCTTGCTGCATCGCACCCTGCCGATGCCTTCCGATGTCGACCTTTAAAACAAGAAAAACCTTCTCACCTTTCACAACATATTAGCGCTTAAATTTTGGAGTATCGGATGACTCAATCATCTTTCACATCACGTTCATCGAACAAAAAACTGATTATATTCGGGGCAATTTTTGTCATTCTAATTATTGGTTTATTCATCTGGAATAAACAACGCCAAACGCAGAATGAAGCGTTGGTGATTGGCATTAGTCCACCCTTTGCGCATCCCTTACAGGCTGCGGCTAAAGAAGCAGAGAAACAAGGCATTCATGTTAAGCTGGTTGAATTTTCCGATTGGAATACCCCGAATATTACCTTGAATAATGGCGATATTGATGCCAATTTTTTCCAACATCAACCTTTTTTAAACAATGCCATTAAAGAAACAGGCTATAAGCTTAAAGCGTTTGGTGTAGGTGCGGCTTCGCATGTAGGACTGTATTCCAAAAAATATAAAAGTCTGGATGATTTACCACAAAATGCACGCGTGGTCATTCCAAACGATCCTGTCAATCAAGGACGCGCGTTATTGCTATTACAACAAGCCAAACTGATTCAACTGAAAGATCCAAATAATTATTTATCCAAGTTAAGCGATATCTCATCGAATCCTAAAAACTTACAGTTTATTGAAGTAGAAGGCCCACAAACGGCACGTGCCATTGATGATGTCGATTTAGCCTTTGGCTATCCACATTATTTACGTTTAGCCAAAACCGCTGATCCTGAAAGTGCTTTAGTGCTGGACGATACCACCAATAAACGTTATGCGATTTTATTTGTGGTGCGTGATGATTATCAGGACAAAGGCGATAAATTGAAAAAATTTGTCGAAATTTATCAAACTTCGCCTGCGGTTAAAGCAGCGCTGAATGAAGATTTGGGGCCAAAACTTTGGTTCCCAGGTTGGGTATAACTTACATTCATGGAGTTAAGTCATGGTCAGTTTCGGCGCTCAAGTGAATTTTGCAGTTCCACATATTCAAATTCGCTCACTCAATAAAACCTATGATAGTCAAGGTCAACAAGTTGAGGCATTAAAAGAAATTAATCTGGATATTCCAGAAGGTAAAATTGTTGGGATCATTGGTAAAAGCGGTGCGGGTAAATCTTCTTTATTGCGTACCCTAAATGGACTTGAGCAACCGAGTTCAGGCTCAATCAAAATTCATCAAGATGAACTGACCACACTGGATCACGCACGTTTGATCAAGTTACGTCAACGCATTGGCATGATTTTTCAACATTTTAATTTAATGTCAGCCAAAACGGTATGGGAAAATGTGGCACTCCCACTCAAAGTTTCGGGCTATGCCAAATCTGACATTAAAAATCGCGTCGATGAAGTTTTAGCTTTGGTAGGGCTCAGCCATAAAGCTGAGCAATACCCTTCTCAGCTTTCAGGTGGACAAAAGCAGCGTGTCGGCATTGCCAGAGCACTGGTTCATCATCCAGAAATTTTACTGTGTGATGAAGCAACCTCGGCTTTAGACCCTGAAAGCACTGCTGTCATTTTGTCTTTACTGAAAAAAATTAATCAGGAACTTGGCATTACCATTGTCTTGATTACCCATGAAATGCAAGTGATACGTGAAATTTGTGATCAGGTGGTGGTGATTGAACAAGGTCAAATCGTGGAGTCAGGCCAAGTCTGGTCGGTCTTTTCCAATCCTGTACAGCCGATTACTCAAGAACTGTTAAATCTGGAACAATTGGATTTACCATTTCAAGTGCATTCATACATTCAAGCCGACTCCACCCATACGATTCTTAAACTGAAATATCAAAGCGATACCCAACATGCACCGGATCTGACGCAACTTCTGGCGAGCTTTGATACCCCTGTGTATTTGTACCAAAGTTATGTAGATAACATTCAACAACATTTGATTGGATCGTGGGTGGTCGGCATACCACGACTCAATCCTGATCTAAATCATTTAAAACAACAACTTACATCGCTGATACAACATATCGAGGTGATCGGTTATGCACGACCAACTCATTGATTTATTACTGACAGGAACGCTCGACACCTTGATCATGGTCGGGGTTTCCGCTTTATTGGCATTTCTCATCGGGCTACCACTCGCTGTGATTTTAGTCAGTACCTCAGAAAATGGTATTTATCCTTCTCAGACCATCAATCAACCGATTGGCTGGATCATTAATATTACCCGCTCTATTCCTTTTTTGATCCTGATGGTCGCACTGATTCCCATCACCCGCTGGATTGTCGGAACCAGTTATGGCGTTTGGGCTGCGGTGGTTCCACTGACCCTTGCCGCGATTCCTTTTTTTGCTCGCATTGCAGAAGTCAGTTTACGCGAAGTGGATCAAGGGCTAATCGAAGCTGCACAAGCGATCGGCTGTAATCGTCAGCAGATTATCTGGCATGTGCTATTGCCTGAAGCATTACCGGGCATTGTGGCAGGTTTTACCGTGACCATCGTCACCATGATTAACTCTTCAGCTATCGCAGGTGCGATTGGTGCAGGCGGTCTGGGGGATATTGCTTATCGATATGGCTATCAACGTTTTGATTTAACTGTGATGTTTGCGGTGATTGTAGTGCTGATTGTATTGGTGATGTTGATTCAAGCCACTGGAGATACGCTTTCTCAACAGTTAGACAAACGCAAAATTTAAACTTGTGATGATTTGCACTTAGCCATGACCTGACTTTGTCATGGCTTTCATGTAAAATCAGCGCCAGTTTTTAATTTATATTTTTGTGAGTCCTCTCATGGGTTTTAATTGTGGTATTGTCGGCCTGCCAAACGTTGGTAAATCAACACTTTTTAATGCACTCACCAAGGCTGCGATTGCCGCAGAAAACTTTCCGTTCTGTACCATTGAACCCAATACTGGCATCGTACCAGTACCTGATGCACGTCTTGATAAACTTGCAGCGATTGTAAAACCACAGCGCATTCTACCAACCACGATGGAATTTGTAGATATTGCAGGTCTAGTCGCAGGTGCATCTAAAGGTGAAGGTCTGGGGAATCAGTTTTTAGCCAATATCCGTGAAACCGATGCGATTGCGCATGTGGTACGCTGTTTTGAAGATGAAAATGTCATTCACGTAAATGGTAAAATCGATCCACTCGATGATATTGCTACGATTAATACAGAATTAGCATTAGCAGATCTTGAAACTGTAGCCAAAGCATTATTGCGTCTGACCAAATCTGCAAAAGGCGGCGATAAAGATGCCATTGCAACCAAAGCCGTATTAGAAAAAATCCAGCCTTTACTGGATGAAGGTAAACCTGCTCGTGCGGCGGATTTAAGTGACGATGAACGTAAACTTGTTCGTGGTTTTGGTTTAATGACTTTAAAACCAACCATGTATATTGCCAATGTTGCTGAAGATGGTTTTGAAAACAACCCACACTTGGATGCGGTTAAACAATTGGCGGCAGAAGAAAACGCCATTGTGGTGCCTTTATGCAACCAGATTGAAGCAGAAATTTCGTTGCTTGAAGATGAAGATCGCGCAGAGTTTCTTGAAGCAATGGGCATGCAAGAACCAGGTCTCAATGTCGTAATCCGTGCAGGTTATGCGCTCTTGGGTTTACAAACCTACTTTACCGCAGGTGTACAGGAAGTTCGTGCTTGGACAGTTAAAGTGGGTGCTACAGCGCCACAAGCGGCTGGTGTGATTCACACTGACTTTGAAAAAGGCTTTATTCGCGCAGAATGTGTCGCCTATGATGACTTTGTCCAATACAACGGCGAAGCGGGTGCCAAAGAAGCGGGTAAATGGCGCCTTGAAGGTAAAACCTATGTGGTACAGGATGGTGATGTATTGCACTTCCGTTTTAACGTGTAATCACGACTTGATTTAATCAATTATAAAAAAACCAGCACTGCTGGTTTTTTTATTGCTTATATGAATTTATAAACAATAAATACAATGATAATGATTATCAATATATTTACATAAAAACCAATATCCCCTAAACTAAATCTGATTAAAACACTTTGATTTTACGAATTGATTTAAAAAGGATCATTTTCATGGCGTACACCCTACCCGCGTTACCTTATGCATACGATGCACTTGAACCCAATATCGATGCTAAAACGATGGAAATTCATCATACCAAACATCATCAAACATATATCAATAATATCAATGCCGCGATTGAAGGCACTGCATGGGAAAAACTAGCAGTCGAAGAACTGGTATCAAAGGTCAATGAAGTGCCTGCCGATATCAAAAATGTAGTAATTAACAATGGCGGTGGTCATGCCAACCATTCTTTGTTCTGGACAGTCATGAGTCCTCAAGGAGGTGGAAATCCAACAGGTGCAGTTGCAACAGCCATTGAACAAGAGCTTGGTGGTTTTGATGCATTTAAAGAGACCTTTACCAAAGCAGCGATTAGCCGTTTTGGGAGTGGTTGGGCATGGCTCAGCGTCACCCCTGAGAAAAAACTCGTAGTAGAAAGTAGTGGAAATCAGGATTCTCCACTCATGAATGGCAATACTCCAATTTTAGGTCTGGATGTATGGGAACATGCCTACTATTTGAAATATCAAAACCGTCGTCCTGAATATATTGCTGCATTTTACAATGTGGTGGACTGGAATGAAGTCAATCGTCGTTATCAAGCAGCAATCCAATAAGAGGTTCAGCTATTTTGCATACAGGTTCTTATGACATGTCCTTTCCTGCACTATTGCGTTATACGATCGGTATTTTAATTTTGTGCGGAGGATTCATGGTGTTTTTTCGCCATTTTTTTCAAATTTAAACCCCACATAATTGTATATTTGTCAAAATAGCGACCTAAGCTCTATTGTTTTGTTTACAATAGGGCTTGCTTTTATTTGCTGGCTCAATTGTCGATTAAATGCATCAAACTTAAATCTGAATTAAAAATAAAATCATTACTATAAATCTTAATGTTTTTAAGTAAATACAACACAAAACTACTCTTTTTGCTCAGTATGTGATCTTCTATTTTTTAAGCAGGTACTAATGCCTTATATTCATCAGAACACTATGAAAAAAATTTCTGTCATCATCTTAAGCAGCACCTTAGCATTCATGAGTGCAACTGCATTTGCCTGCCCGAAAGGAACCTCACTACAAGGCGGAACTGGCCCAAATCATAAAGGCGGTAAATGTGTGGCTGTATCAGGTGCTAAAGCAAAACCAACTAAAGCTGAAGCGAAAAAAACCACGCAAACAGTCAAAACTACAGAAGTGAAAACAACCAAACCAGAAAAAGCTAAAGCCGCTTCGACTACCACGACCACCTCAACAACAACCAGTCACCAAAACCATTAATCTGCTTTTCACAAAAATTGAATCATAAAAAAGCGAGATTCTTTTGAATCTCGCTTTTTACATAATCACTTAATTAGCGTTTGGGATCAGTATTACCTAAAGCAGGGTTAGCAATGGCATCCTTACATTGCGATTTATCCCGTTCGTAATCTGCTTGTTTCTGGGTCACGGTGGCACTGTTGTCTTTTGTTTCTCTTGCCCATGTATCAAGCGAAGTTAACGCCTTACGGCATAGCGCATATTTACCTTCAGTGACTGAATCTGTCATTTTGACATTAATTCGCCAGTCTGTACTGAGTTGGCGTAGTGGTTTTCTGACTTGCTCATCAATTTGATCCACTTTTTTTGTATATACAATCGGATCTATTTGATTAATCAAATCCCATGCTTTGTGTGCATAGGTGGTTGCATCATTGGTTAGTGTGGGAGCAGCTTTAATTTCAACCTTGTCGGTCTGCTTCTGCTCATTTTGATTACAGCCAGAAAGCATAGCCAAAGTTAAAAATACGGGAGTAAAAATCAAAAATTTGGGTGTTGAAGTGATCATCAACGATTACCTGTCTCAACATTTCGCCACTATGCTAGTGAATTCCAAGACAATACTCAATCTTTATGAATTTGTTTTTTGAAACCTAAGAATTGTTGATGTTACATTGCTATTTTATGAGTTTGACCTAAACGTGATCATTAAATGTCTCAAATTAAAATCTATGCCAACCAAAGTACCATTCAAAAACATCGAATGATCCTATCAAATGCAATTCACCAAGCTTTGGTAATGACTCTTCAATACCCAGAAGATAAACATTTCCATCGATTCATTGCACTAGCTCCAGAAGACTTTATTTATCCTCTGGACAGAAGTGAAGCTTATACCATCATTGAGATTTCAATGTTTTCAGGACGGCAGGCAGAAACCAAAAAACGACTAATTCAACAGATTTTTAGCAACATTCAGGCGCAATGTGGAATCAGTCCACAAAATGTAGAAATTACAATCTTTGAAACCCCTAAAGAAAACTGGGGTATTCGTGGACAAAATGCCGATGAATTACAGCTAAATTATAAAATAAACATCTAATTTTTATTCATATTTAAACTTTTATTCATTTTTCCTTTATTGTCGAACAAAACTATATATTTTTATGTGAATCAAGGCTTAATTCATGATCGAGTTCTGCTATGCTTAATACCCAACTTTTGCACGGATGATTCGCATGAGCGTGACTATTGGTACTCCCCTTCAATCTTCTGCCTTTAAAGTCCTGTTATTGGGTTCAGGAGAACTCGGTAAAGAAGCGGTCATTTCTTTGCAGCGTTTAGGAGTCGAAGTTCATGCCGCAGATCGCTATGATCATGCTCCCGCAATGCAAGTTGCACATTATTCTTATACGCTCAATATGGCGGACGCAAATGAGTTGCATCGACTCATTGAAAAAGTAAAACCAAATCTGATCGTCCCTGAAATTGAAGCGATTGCAACTGAAGTGTTGGTTGAAATTGAAAATAAGGCCATTGCAACGGTTATTCCTTCTGCCAAAGCGGTTAATCTCACCATGAACCGCGAAGGCATTCGTCGTTTGGCGGCCGAAGAGCTAGGTTTGCCAACCTCAGCTTATCGCTTTGCAGATTCACTGGAAAGTTTCCGTGCTGCCTGCGACGATATTGCATATCCGAACTTTGTAAAGCCCGTGATGTCTTCATCGGGTAAAGGTCAGTCGCGCGTTAAAAGCTTTGAAGAAGTCGATGCCGCTTGGGAATATGCTCAAACAGGTGGTCGCGTCAATCAGGGCAAAGTCATTGTTGAATCTCAAATTGATTTTGACTTTGAAATTACCTTACTAACTGTTCGTGCTAAAAATCCAGAAACGGGTGAAATTGAAACGCAGTATTGTGATCCGATTGGGCACCGTCAAGATTCTGGTGATTATGTTGAAAGTTGGCAACCTCAAATCATGACTGAAGCTGCCCTACAAGAATCAAAACGAATCGCGCATAAAGTCACCACTGCGCTTGGCGGATGTGGCATTTTTGGAGTTGAGCTATTTATCAAAGGTGATCAAGTCTGGTTTAGTGAAGTTTCACCACGCCCGCACGATACAGGACTTGTTACCTTGGCATCTCAATTTCAAAGTGAGTTTGAGTTACATGCACGTGCTATTTTAGGGTTACCTGTCAATACTGCACGACATAGCGTAGCAGCCAGTGCCGTGATTTATGCGGGTGTAGATGCCAATAATTTAAGCTTTAGTCATTTAAATACAGCATTAGCCCATCCCGATACTGACTTGCGCCTTTTTGGTAAGCCTGAAGGTTTTAAGCGTCGTCGTATGGGCGTTGCTACCGCACGTGCTGAAGATACCGATCAGGCGCGTGAGCTTGCTGCTCAAGCAGCTAGCCTTGTTCAAGTTCAAACAAATTCATCAGTTTAAGTTAGGCCTATTTTTATGATCAATACTTCTCCGCTGCTGAGTTATGTCACCAGTCACCATGACATTCAGGCAATTAATCAATGGCGTAATGACGTTGAACAGCAGCTACAGGAGTTTTATGAAAATGGTCAACCCATACGTGATATTGTTTTAGCACGTTCTAATTTTATTGATGAAGCGCTGATTTTTCTTTGGAATCATGCAGGACTAAATCAAACTGATTTAGGGCTTTTTGCAGTCGGTGGTTATGGCCGTCGTGAAATGTTGCCCTATTCAGATGTGGATATCATGATCTTGTCCGAGCATGATATTGCACCTGAACAAGAAAAACAGATTTCTACTTTTGTGTCCTCTTTATGGGATGTAGGAAATTTTAAACCTGGTATTAGTGTACGTAGTATTCGCAACTGTTTTGAAGAAGCCACCAATGATTTAACGGTTGCCACCACGCTCATCGAAGCACGACTGATTACAGGAAACTCACATTTAGCCAAATGGCCGCGTCGCATTGTTTCTCAAACATGGACGGATAAAACCTTTTTTGATGCCAAAATGGAAGAGCAGGAAAAACGCCATGCTCAACATAACAACACTGAAAGTAACCTCGAACCAGATATAAAAAATGCACCTGGTGGCATTCGTGACATGAATCAGATCGGCTGGATTGCCAAGCGGCATTTCCGCGTCAACCGCATTTATGATCTGGTTCATCTTGGCTTTATTTCCGAATTTGAACTGAGCGTACTGGAAGAAGCCGAAAGTTTTTTATGGGAAATTCGCCATCATTTACACCGCTTGACCAAGCGCGATGAAAATCGACTTTTATTTGACTATCAACGTGATATCGCCGCAAAATTTGGCTATGTACAAGAAGAAGGCAAACCTGCCAATTATGCGATAGAACAGTTCATGAAACGTTACTATCGTACCGCGCAGCAGGTTTCAACACTCAATGAAATGCTACTCGCCTATTTTAATGAGTCTGTGATTACCCCACGTTTGCCTAACTATGAACGTAAGATTGAAGAAATTAATGAAAACTTCAAATTGGTCGATGGCAAACTCGCAGTACAACATCATAAAATTTTTGCTGAACATCCAAGCGCAATTTTAGAACTCTTCTATTTATTAGCCAATCGCCCTGAAATCGAAGGGATCCGTGCAAGAACTTTGCGTTTGTTGATTATGGCGGCAAAACGGATTGATCAGGAATTTCGTGATCATCCTGTGCATCAAGCCTTGTTTATGGCGATTATCCGTTCGCCTTATCGTTTATATGACACGCTCGTCGATATGAAACGCTATGGAATTTTAGGCAACTATATTCCGGCATTTGGTCAAATTATGGGGCTGATGCAGTATGACTTGTTCCATATTTATACCGTCGATGCACATACCTTATTACTGATTCGTAATTTAAATCGCTTTAAAGAACCAGAATTTGCACAGCATTTTCCAGTGGTTAGCTCAGTGTTTCAGCGTTTGGCACGTCGCGATATCGTATATTTGGCTGCGATTTTTCATGATATTGCCAAAGGTCGTGGCGGTGATCATAGTGAATTGGGTGCTGAAGATGCCATTGAGTTTTGTCGTAAACATGGCTTTACCGAACGTGAATGTAAACTGGTCGCGTGGCTGATTCAAAACCATCTACTCATGTCACTCACTGCGCAGAAAAAAGATATTTCTGATCCAGATGTCGTCAAAGAGTTTGCGGAAAAACTAGGTGATATGGAGCATCTGGACTATCTATATAGTCTGACTGTTTCTGATATTAATGCCACCAATCCAAAACTCTGGAATACGTGGCGAGCTTCTCTCATGCGTCAGCTTTATACCTATTCTAGAGACGTGATCCGTTCAGGTTTAGGTCGTCCTGTCGATTATCAAATGTTGATTGAAGACACCAAATTTACTGCGAGTGAAGCGCTGGTAAATGAGTTCTCACTAGATGCTGTTGAAAAAGTCTGGCAAGAACTTGGCGATGAATACTTCCTTAAAGAATCTGCCGATGAAATTGCATGGCACACCCGTGCGATTTTGCAACATGGTGATAACCCTGCACCCTTGGTATTATTCCGTGCACATCGTCAGTCGACACAAGCTCAGGATGCTATTCAGATCTTTATCTATACCCAAGATAAACCCAACCTGTTTGCCACCACTGTTGCAGTGCTAGATCGCATGAATCTGGATGTACAGGATGCACGAATTATCACAGCCACTAAAGCCTTTAGTCTGGATACCTATGTCGTATTAGATCGTTTTGGTACACTGCTGACCGATCCAGAACGCGAGACTACGGTGAAAGAAGCATTGGTGAAAGCGCTTAGCCAGTCCGATAAATATCCGGGCTTGATGCAACGCCGTATTCCGCGCCAACTTCGTCATTTTGATGTAGAAAATACCGTTGATATTACGCTAAACCCTATACTGCAACAAAACATGGTTGAAATATCTACATTGGATCAACCCGGCCTACTAGCACGAGTGGGTGGAGTCTTTATGATGCAAGGGCTCGATATCCATTCAGCCAAGATTGCCACACTCGGCGAACGTGCTGAGGATATTTTCTTTGTGACTAAAAAAGATGGTCAACCCATGAATATTGAAGAAGCCAAACTTTTTGCAGATCAGCTAAAATCTGCGTTAGACGAAGCATCTAATCAAGTCATCAGCCAACATTAATTCACAGTTTTAAATCGGTAAATGTTTCATGAATTCCAGTTTGTCGTTATTACATCCTTATCCTTTTGAAAAGTTAAATGCGCTCTTTAAAGATGTCACACCTGCAGATTTACCGCTCATTCCGCTTTCTATTGGTGAACCCAAACACCCTGCTCCTGAATTTGTAAAACAAGCCATTATTGACAACTTTCAGCATTTATCGACTTATCCCAATAGCAAAGGGCTACCTGAGTTACGTCAGAGTATTGCCAACTGGCTGACTCAGCGTTTTAAGCTCAATAGCATTAGTGCTGAAGATCATATCTTGCCAGTCACAGGTACACGGGAAGGGATTTTCTCTTTTGTACAGGCACTGATTAATCGTGAAGATGCACCTTATGTAGTGATGCCAAATCCTTTCTATCAAATTTATGAAGGTGCAGCTTTGCTTGCAGGTGCAAAACCGTATTTTATCAACTGTACGCCTGAAAATGATTATTTGGGTGACTTTGATGCGGTTCCAGCCGAAGTCTGGGAAAAAACAGCATTATTATTTGTCTGCACACCGGGTAATCCTACGGGCGCTGTATTATCTAAAGAACAATTTAAAAAACTGATTCAACTGTCAGATCAATACAATTTTGTAATTGCCTCTGATGAATGCTATTCAGAACTTTGGTTTGATCAAGCACCAGTTGGTTTATTGGAAGTCTGTGCCGAAATGGGGCGTGATGATTATAAAAATTGTATCGTTTTTCATTCATTGTCCAAACGTTCCAACTTACCGGGAATGCGCTCTGGTTTTGTCGCAGGTGATGCCGAACTGTTAAAACCCTATTTAAAGTTTCGTACCTATCATGGCGCAGCGATGCCTGTACAACATCAATTGGCTTCAATCGAAGCATGGAATGATGAAGCGCATGTCGAAGAAAATCGTCAACAATATCGTGCAAAATTTGATTTGTTTCAATCTGAACTGGGTCATTTATTACCACTAAAAAAGCCTGATGCTGGATTTTACTATTGGTTACAAGTGGATCATGATGAAGCTTTTGCCAAAATGTTGATGGAAAAAGCGCATATTAAAGTGCTACCGGGTCGATATTTATCCCGTGAAACTAATCAAGGAAATCCTGGGGAAAATCATGTACGTATGGCATTGGTCGCGGACTTGGCACAATGTGAACAAGTGGTACAACGTTTAAAGAAAATCTTGTAGATTTTAAAAAATTAAAATAATAAAGCCTCTATATATATTGAGGCTTTATTATTTTGACTGAGTCAAAAATTAATTAAAAATCAAAGCTGGCGCTTAGCATAAATGTTCGTGGCTGACCTGCAACAACATAACCATTATTGGTATTCCCTGTACTATTGATATTGTCATACAGTCCGACCGAACCCCAATAATCTTTATCGAATACATTATTTACAGCAAAGTTAAATGTAGTCGGTGTTTGTCCAAGATGTGTCTTATAGCTTGCACCCAAATCAAGTGTCGTCCAGTCTTTCACTTTTAGATTGTTGTCTAGACTCGCATACGTCGAACCTGTGTAAATCAATTGTGCATTTAAAGAAATATCCTGTGCAACAGGGAGTTTCCAGTCTGCACCTAAATTAGCTTGAAACTTTGGAACACCTACTTCATCATTACCATCATAAGTGACTGAACCTGTATCTTCCTGTTTAGCATGCATCCACGTTACACCACCAAGTACGGTAATATCATCAGTTAATTTGCCATAAGTAGTAAGCTCAATACCACGATGTACATATTCACCACCATCACTAAAGACACCATTAGCATCTTTGATACCACGCTGCTTATTAATATCAAATAAACTCAGTGTTGCTCCAATCACGCCATTTTCATACTTGGCACCCACTTCTTTTTGCTTAGCAACAAATGGTTTTAGTGTCGTAGTGACATTAGCTGTTGTATTACTCAAACCTTTGGCTAAAGACTCAATATAATTACCATAGACTGAAATTTCAGGTGTGATTTTATAGGTTAAACCTAATGCAGGGGTAAATTTACTTTCATCATATGAAGGGTTTTTACCTTTATTATCATATTGATAAGTATCTTGAATAATGGTCTGATAACGACCACCCAACATAACAATTAATTTATCATCAAAGGCTTTTAAATTATCTCCAATAGCAATACTTCTAAGTCTTGTTCTTGTCGTAAGCTTTGGTGAATCCATATCATTACCATGAAATAACGGATTTAGTGCTTCAGGCTGATCATATTGGACTGGCCGATAAATATTGGTAGCTAGCTGATTTGCCCAATCCATAAAATATGCATTACGGGTATTCTGTTGAAAAGCTGACGCAGACAGCACTAAGTTATGTTGAACAGAACCCGTATCCAATTTTCCTCGAATACCGACTTCCCCCGTATTCACCATATCCACACGTGCATTATCAAAACGATAGAAGGTAGAATCACCCGTATTTGCATTGGTAAGTGTCACATTACCCAAGCTATTTTGTTCTTGACCATGACGAAAACCATAAGCTGCATAAGCCGTAATCGCATCGGTTAAATCATATTCAGCGCGGTAACTTCCAAAATAATCTTCTTCGTTGGAATAAGACCATTTTTGTGCATAATTACTTGAACTATCAACAGGTGTCGGAATTGAGGTAATACCACTACCCAAAGTTACACTTGGACGCGTTGCTGTTAAACGATTGTTGCTATATCCCATATCTCCAGATAGACGCAAACGATCGCCACGATAATCTAGCCCGACTGAGACAAGTCCCAAAGATTTTTCTTCATCATCAACTGGAGTATCACCTCCGTGATAGGCGGTGTTTACTCGAACACCAAACTGTTGATTCTCTCCAAAACGGCGTGAAATATCACTTGAAATATAGCCACCATTAAAGTCAGTGCCCACAGTTACACTGTTTAAAGGCTCATTGCCTGCACGTTTAGGTAATAAGTTAATTGCCCCGCCAATCCCCCCATTACTTGGCATCGCTCCATTTAAAAATGAAGAAGCCCCTTTCAGCACTTCAACCCGCTCAAAAAGCTCTGTTGAAATATATTGACGTGGCAAGATTGAGTACAGTCCATTATAGGCGGTATCATCTGAACCTAAATTAAAACCACGGATATAATAGTTTTCCTGAAAATTACCATAACCGCGTCCCACACGAACGCTTGGATCTGCCTTTAAAACGTCACCCACGCTTTTAGCTTGACGCTCCTGAATATATTGATTGGTATAACTGGTCAAGTTAAACGGCGTATCTAAATTTTTTTGATTACCAAAAATGCCCACGCGCCCACCACTAGCCACCTGACCTCCTGCGTAGGCTTCCATAAGCCCTGTTGCAGAAGCATCTGCACTAGCAACTACACGAATAGTTTCCAAAGCAGTTGCGGGTTGACTATCAGACTCTGATTGCTGAGAAACCTGATCATCAGCATGGGTAATGATATAGCCTGATGCACAAGCCATCATCAAGACAAGCGGTTTAAGTTTGATCATCACAATTCCACGAGTACAGTTTATAAAATTGCGATGATACTAAATGAGAATAAAAATAATTTAAATAACTTTTCTCAAATACAGAATGTTTTTATTAATAGAACTTCACAATTCGATTGCAATTTTTCATGTAAAAAACTTCAATGTAATTTATTCATTATCAACATTAGACTTCTTTTCATCATTGTTTAAACCCTCTTTATTTTCTCACATAGAGCTAAATAAAAGAGACTGATGAAAAAGTCTATGAGAAACATCATTTTTTTCTAAAGAATGTCTAAGATGGAATCAACATCAAAAGGCTTGCAAATCCCACAAAACTTAACCCAGAAAGATAGTAAAGCCATTTAGAATGGCTGCGTAAGGCGACCATCCAGCGCTCATGTGATAATAATCTCAGCAAAAATAAATTCCAAATTAAAACTACCATCACCATCCACACTGAAATGGTAATTTTTTGATAAACATTAAATTTTTCAGAAACGAGTAAGGTTAAGCTGCTATAAAAAAGGACATTTTTAGGATTAAGTAAACTGGATTGCAATCCAAGTAATAATTGTCTTAAAGCAGAAAAAGAAGAATATTGAGATGATTCAGTTTGATCAATTTCAATCTTGGCATGCGCATGACGTAAACACAAAAATGACAGATAAAAGAGGTAACATGCACCTCCCCATTTTAAATATTTCAAAGTCGAGTGATCTATTTTTCCAAGTAGGTACCAACTGGAAAAAACCACCCATAAAATTAAAGCATTTCCGAGAGCAATCCCTAAGCAGACCTGCTGTGCTGCCTTTTTATTTCGAGCAAGCAAAGTCGTTAAAATTAAAAAGAAATCTGGCCCAGGTGAGAGTAAAGCAACGAAATGAGTCACCGCAATCGCAAAAAAAAGTTCCATAAACACTATTCGGTCAGATCAAAATCACAGCTTAGGCAAATGCCAAATCGTGTTCTTGTATAAAATTGCGTTTAAAAGCCACTCTGATATTGTTTTGGCGTTACGCCTGTTAAGCTTTTAAACACGCGATGGAAATGACTTTGATCACTAAAGCCCAAATCATAAGCGATATCGACGACTGAACTTCCGCTTTTCAACCTGTCTCGCGCTTGATTAATTCTCATGTTAAGTTGAAAAGCATGCGGTGTTAGACCAAAGTTTCTTTTAAATAAACGAATAATCGCGTAACGACTAATACCACTTTGTGCGGATAATTGCTCAAGTGAAAGAAAATGCTCGTACTGAACAATAAGATCAACTAAATGTTTTAGATGTTGTTGAAGATAAAGTTTTTCCTCTACTTGCTTTAACTGTAATGATGGAAAAATAATCTGCGTAAGTGTTTCAACCAAAGATTGCTCTTTTTCTAAAATGGTTCGTTCTGGATCAAATAAAGTATCATTCAACTGACAAAAACACTGATAAATTTCAGGCTTTTTGATAATTTCTGGCACTAACTCAGGGATCTGGTTGCAAATACGCTCTGTAACGGATTCTTCTAATAATTGCTTAAGCCAATCCAGATCAAGATGCATCATCTGATAACTCCACGCCTGATCTGGCAATGGATTACACGCATGTTCAATATATGCAGGAATACAAACAATTGAACCCGCTTCAATATTCTCTGTCGTATGTAAATAACTACTAAATCGACTCTGACCCTGATCTACTGCACCAATTGAAAAAGTCGCATGGCTATGCGCTTTATAGCAAATACGACTTTGACATGCCTTACGTGTTTCCACATAAGGCATGCGAGGATCATTCCAGAATGCGATATCTGAATGAGACATACTCAATTTCTGTATAAATATTATTGAGCCAATGCTTTTTCAATATCTTCTTCTATACTTTCAGGTTTCGTGGTGGGTGCATAACGATTCAGCACTTTACCATCCTTACTAACAAGGAATTTAGTAAAATTCCACTTAATGCTTTCGCTACCCAAAATCCCTTTGGCTTCACGTGTCAGATAGCGAAAAATGGCATGTGCTTCAGGACCTTTGACATCCACTTTAGCAAACATAGGAAAATCAACTCCATAGTTTCGCTGACAAAAAGCTCCAATTTCATCATTCGAACCAGGATCCTGCCCGCCAAATTGATTACAAGGAAAGCCTAATACTTCAAATCCCTGATCTTTATATTTTTCGTATACTTTTTCTAAGCCCGCAAATTGTGGTGTGAAGCCACATTTACTTGCAGTATTGACAATTAAAAGCACTTTGCCCTCATAGTCAGACATCTGCTTAGTGTCACCCTCTAATAATTCAGCTTCAAACTGATAAAGACTCGTCATGGATAAGTTTCCTCATCATTCTTTTCGTTGGTTTTTAGTTGTAATGAAGCCGAATTTACGCAGTAACGTAGTCCTGTCGGCTGTGGTCCATCTTCAAATACATGTCCTAAATGCGCATCGCAATTATGGCAAATAATTTCTGTACGTGTCATACCGTGGGTTGAGTCTTCCTGTTCATCAATCGCGCCTGCATTGACAGGTCGATAAAAGCTAGGCCAGCCACTACCACTGTCATACTTGGTGTCCGATGTAAAAAGCTCGGTACCACAACAACGACAAACATACGTTCCTTGCTGCTTGGTGTTCCAATATTGCCCGGTAAAAGCAGGTTCAGTGCCTTTTTGTCGCGTAATTCGGTACTCTTCTGGTGATAACTCTCTTTGCCATTCTCGTTCTGTTTTATTGAGTTTTCCCATGACCATTTACCTATTCATCTAACTGTTTAAATAGAATAATTCTATATTTACGTGATTCATTCTAAAATTTCTAGTCTTTACTTCACAAATTACAAAACACTTATAATTCTTATAAAAGCAAAAAGTAAGCAAAACAATAAAACAAAGTGAGCATTTTATTTTCTAATATTGCTTTTTTGTGAGCATAAATATGTTAGGCTTAACGCTATTCTTGCTCAGGATTAAAAAATGTCGCAGAAAAAAAGCGTTATTTTTAAAAATCTACTGCCCGTGATCAAACAATATCAACTGGCAGGATTTACGCATGAAAAGATTGTTGCCTTACTTCGAGATCAACATGACCTTGATCTGGTAACAACCGAAACATTTAAAAGTTATTTATATCGTTATGCAAAAGTGACCCCTACTCCTTCTGAGAGCCCCAAAATGAACACAACACATCAAACGCCACGAGAAATTAAAAAATCGTCTAAGCTTGAGCATGTTTGCTACGACATTCGTGGACCTGTGTTACGAGCGGCCAATGAAATGGAAGAACAAGGCCATAAAATTATTAAACTGAATATTGGTAACCCCGCCCCGTTTGGCTTTGAAGCGCCGCAAGAAATTATTAATGATGTTGCACTAAATTTACCCAATGCCATTGGTTATACTGACTCAAAAGGAATCTTTCCAGCTCGCAAAGCGATTTGCCAGTATTATCAACAAAAAGGCATTCGCGATATGCATGTCAATGACGTGTATGTTGGTAATGGTGTATCTGAGCTCATTGTTATGGCAATGCAAGGTTTGCTTGACGATGGCGACGAAATGCTAGTGCCAATGCCAGATTACCCGCTATGGACAGCAGCCGTAAATTTATCTGGCGGCACAGCAATTCACTATAAATGTGATGAAGAAAATAGTTGGTATCCAGATATTGTGGATATGGAAAGTAAAATCACGCCAAATACGCGTGGGATTGTGGTGATTAATCCCAATAATCCAACAGGTTCGGTATACCCGCGTCATGTCTTAGAGCAAATTGTAGCTTTGGCGAAAAAGCATGATTTGATTTTATTTGCCGATGAAATCTACGACAAAATCATTTATGACGGCATTGAACATGTCGCTTTGGCTGCTTTAGCAGGCGATCAATTGTGTATTTCATTTAATGGACTGTCAAAGTCATATCGTATCGCAGGTTATCGCTCGGGCTGGATGGCCATTACAGGCGATAAATCCCGCGCCAAAGATTATATCGAAGGTCTGGATATGTTGGCATCCATGCGTTTATGTGCCAATCATCAAGCTCAATATGCAATTCAGACTGCGCTTGGCGGTTATCAGTCTATTAATGACTTGATTCGCCCAAGTGGTCGCTTATATGAACAACGTAATATTGCTTGGGAAATGCTCAATGAAATTCCAGGAGTCAGTTGTGTCAAACCTGAAGGTGCGATGTATTGTTTCCCAAAACTTGATCCAAATATGTATCACGTTGAAGATGATGAACAACTAATGCTGGACTTTTTACGTGCAGAGAAAGTTCTTTTGGTGCAAGGAACCGGCTTTAACTGGCCAACGCCTGATCATTTCCGTTTAGTGTTTTTACCTGCGGAAAATGAACTACGCGAAGCCATTACCCGTTTAGGTCGTTTCTTAGCCACAAAGCGTTAATTATGACTACATAATAATTTGCCAATGACTTAGGTGTTTAAAAAAGCATAAATTAAAGCAATGTCTGGCATAGACATTGCTTTTTTAATGGAATTTTAACAACTAGGAAACGGTTAATGATAAGTAAAACTTTTAAATCATGTGGTCTTGCGCTGACTCTGCTCGCTGCATCAGCGTCTTTATATGCAAAAAATAACGTCGTGGTAGTTGCAACAGGTGGAACCATCGCTGGTGCAGGAGCAAGTTCAACTAATAGTGCAACCTATACTGCTGCCAAAGTTCCAGTCGATGCGTTAATCAATGCTGTTCCCCAAGTCAAAGATTTAGCCAATGTCAGTGGCGTGCAAGCCCTGCAAATTGCATCTGAAAGTATTACCGATAAAGAATTGCTTTCTCTTGCTCGTCAGGTCAATGAGTTAGTCAAAAAGCCATCTGTGAATGGAATTGTGATTACCCACGGTACAGACACCTTAGAAGAAACTGCATTTTTCCTAAATTTGGTGATTCATACGGATAAACCGATTGTGGTGGTGGGTTCAATGCGTCCATCAACCGCGCTTTCGGCCGATGGCCCGCTTAACCTTTATAGTGCGGTTGCACTTGCGGCTTCAGATGAAGCTAAAAATAAAGGTGTGATGGTGCTGATGAATGATTCGATTTTTGCTGCACGAGATGTCACCAAAACCATTAACATTCATACCAACGCATTTGCCAGTCAATGGGGCGCTTTAGGTACATTGGTTGAAGGTAAACCGTATTGGTTTAGAAATTCAGTCAAACGTTTTAACAATACGTCTGAATTTAATATTGAAAATATTAAGGGCGATCAGTTGCCTTTGGTTCAAATTGTGTATGGTTCAGACTCAATGCTGCCTGATGCATACTTGGCTTATGCCAAAGCAGGCACAAAAGCCATTATTCATGCAGGTACAGGGAATGGTTCGGTGGCAAACTATATTGTTCCAACCTTAAAACAGTTACACGATCAACAAGGCATTCAAATTATCCGTTCATCACGAGTGCCTCAAGGCTTTGTACTACGCAACGCAGAACAACCCGATGATCAATATGGCTGGATTGTCTCACACGATTTAAATCCACAAAAAGCACGTCTTCTTGCAGCGTTAGCTTTGACCAAAACCAATGATGCCAAAGAAATCCAGCGGATGTTCTGGCAGTACTAATCTGCTGTTTTTCAGATATGATTTGAAAAGAAGCTCAACATCCCATATTGAGCTTCTTTTTACATTGTATTTCCCATAATAAAGTGATTATGTTTTTATTGGAAAAATAATAGACAACCGCTCAACTCAGAGCATGTTAAACTACTGGCATCTTATATTCATCGACGGACTTGGTCAGGATCGTGTTATGCAGTTTGTTCATCTTGGTATTCATACAGAGTTTTCGATTACCGAATCAATTGTGCGGATACCTGATCTGATCAAAGCTGCGGTCGATGAAAGTATGCCTGCTTTGGCATTGACGGATCTTTCCAATTTACATGCTGCGGTCAAATTTTATGTGAGTTGTCTTTCGAAAGGGATTAAACCGATTTTGGGCAGCGAAATTCGTCTGAATGATGCTGAACATCGCGTCACCCTGCTTGCCATGACCAATGATGGCTGGCGTAGTCTGACTGAAATTGTGTCACGTGGTTTTATCGAAGGCCAGCAACTTAGTATTCCTTGTGTACAAAAAGAATGGGTACTTGAACAACATCAAGACCTGATTGTGTTACTGGGTCAGCACAGTGATGTCGGTAAAATGCTGTGTTCTTCCAACCCACAAAAAGCTGAAGCTTTACTTGAAGCCTGGCAAGAAAAATTTGGGAATCGGGTTTATCTTGCTCTCACCCGTACCGATCGTGCTGGTGAAGAAGATTATATTCAGGAAGCGGTTAAACTCGCTGCAAAATACCATGTCGGAGTCGTGGCTCATAATGATGTTCACTTTATTGAAAGTGATGACTTTGAAGCCCATGAAGCGCGTGTCTGTATTGCGGATGGTTATGTTCTGGCAGATGATCGCCGCCCGCGAAATTACAGTCCAGCACAATATTTTAAAACAGCCGAAGAAATGGCTGAATTATTCTCAGACATTCCGAGCGCTTTAGACAATACCTATTATATTGCCCAGCGTTGTAACGTCAGTTTACAACTGGGTACTTACTTTTTACCTGATTACCCTATTCCAGAAGGCTTTACCATCGATACCTACTTTGAGCATTTATCCAAAGTCGGTTTAGAAGAACGTCTGGAATTACTCTACCCTGTCGCAGATCGTGATGAAGACTGGGCCGAGATTCGTAAACCCTACGATGAACGTATCAAATATGAAGTTGATATTATTCTAAAAATGGGTTTCCCGGGTTACTTCCTGATCGTGATGGACTTTATCCAATGGGCCAAAAATAATGGCGTTCCTGTCGGCCCGGGTCGTGGTTCGGGTGCAGGTTCATTGGTGGCCTATAGCCTAAAAATTACCGATCTTGACCCGCTACGCTACGATCTACTCTTTGAGCGTTTCTTAAACCCAGAACGTGTCTCGATGCCCGACTTTGACGTCGACTTTTGTATTGCAGGTCGTGACCGCGTGATTGATTACGTATCGCGTACTTATGGTCGCGAAGCGGTATCACAGATTGCAACCTTTGGTACCATGGCGGCCAAAGGTGCGATCCGAGACGTAGCACGGGTTTTAGGTAAATCTTATGGTTTGGCAGATCGGATCTCGAAAATGGTACCGACTAAACCTTTAGGTGTCGATCTAAAGCAAGCCATTGAAATGGAACCGCAACTCAAGGACATCGTCACCAATCCCTCTAATCCAGATAATGATGATGCCAGTGAAATTTGGGAAATGGCACTCAAACTAGAAGGGATTACCCGTAATACAGGTAAACACGCAGGTGGCGTGGTGATTGCGCCGGGTAAAATCACGGATTATTCGGCGGTCATGTGTGAAGCAGATGGAACCAGCCGTGTTGCGCAATTTGACAAAGACGATGTAGAAGCCGCAGGTCTGGTCAAGTTTGACTTCTTGGGTTTACGTAACCTGACCGTGATTGAAGACGCGATTCAAAACATTAATAAACGTAGCGATGTCAAAGAGCCGCTGGCGATTGAACGTGTTCCACTTGATGATGCCGATGCCTATAAAGTCTTTGCAGATGCCAATACGACCGCGGTATTCCAGTTTGAATCCGTCGGTATGAAACGCATGCTCAAAGAAGCACGCCCAAGTAAATTTGAAGAAATTATTGCCTTTGTATCTTTGTATCGTCCCGGCCCAATGGATCTGATTCCTGACTTTATTCACCGTATGCATGGTGGCGAGTTTGAATATTTGCATCCATTACTCGAAAGTGTACTCGAGCCGACTTACGGCATTATGGTCTATCAGGAACAGGTGATGCAGGCGGCACAGTTTTGTGCGGGTTATACACTTGGCGGTGCAGACTTACTGCGTCGTGCCATGGGTAAAAAGAAACCTGAAGAAATGGTGAAACAGCGCCAGATCTTCATTGAAGGTGCTGCCCAAAAAGATATTGATGAAGCCACAGCCAACCATATCTTTGACTATATGGAAAAGTTTGCCGGCTATGGTTTTAACAAATCGCATGCTGCGGCTTATGCGCTGGTGGCCTATCATACTGCGTGGTTAAAAGCACATTATCCTGCTGAATTTATGGCCGCGGTGATGTCATCAGAAATGCAAAACACCGACAACGTGGTGTTTTTGATTGATGACTGCCGTAGTAATGGCTTAGATGTTTTGCCGCCTTCGGTGAATATGTCGATTTATCGCTTCCATGCCAGTGACGAAAAAACCGTGGTCTATGGTTTAGGTGCGATCAAAGGCGTAGGCGAACAAGCCATGCAATCCGTGATCGACTCGCGTGAAAAAGACGGCCCTTATACCGACCTGTTTGATTTTTGCCATCGAATTGATCTGAAAAAAATCAATAAACGTACTCTTGAAGCGTTAATTCGTGCAGGTGCACTAGACTGTTTAGGTATTGAACGCTCCAGTTTAATGGCACAATTGCCTGAAGCCGTACAGGCGGCGGAACAAGCGCGACAAAACCGTGAAACTGGAATTATGGATTTGTTTGGTGAAGTTGAAGAAGTTCAACGTAAACCTGCTAAACCCGTAAAACCATGGTCAGATGAGGTTCGGCTTAAAGGTGAAAAAGATACACTGGGCTTATATTTAACTGGCCATCCAATTGATGTGTATCGTTCAGAGTTAAAAGCGTTTATTCCACTTAAAATTAACGAGTTGACCCCGACGCGTCGGGGTCAAACCACCGTATTTGCAGGACTGGTGCTGGACGTTGCCAACTTTCCGAATCGAATCATGATTACACTGGATGATGGTACTGCCCGAATTGAAGTCAGTTGTAACCATGAACGCTTTCAACGTTTCAAAGATATTGTCCAAGTTGAACAAGTGGTGGTGATTGAGGGTGAAATTTACGAACGAGAAGGCTTTGATCGTCCAATGGCACGTCTAAGCAAAGCGTTTAGCCTGAATGAAATTCGTCAAAAACGTGCTAATCATATTCGGATTCAGCCGACCCAAGATTTAATGACTCCAGCACTGGCTCAAGAGCTACAACAGATCATTTTACCATTTTGTAATATTGATCTGTGCCAACACATTCCCGTGCAAATCGCGATAGAACAAAACTATGCTACAGCCGAATTACATTTAGGACAAAACTGGAAAGTTGCACCACTGGATGAACTACTGGTGAAATTACGTGATTATTTTGGTAAAGAATCGGTGTATATCGAATATCAAGTGAAGTCTAAAGCCGCAAAAGCAGCCGAAACCGTACGAACCGTGCCACTTGCACCACCGCCAACCGATCTGTCTATGGATGAAGCCATGGATTTGTATCAGGCTGAAGTTTCTCAATATTCTTAAAATTTAGTCTGGATTATTTATGAATACATCTGACAATGCGTCAGTTTCACAATCTTTGTCGCATGTAAAAATTGTCATGGTGAATACCACCTTGCCTGCAAATATTGGTAGTGCATTAAGAGCCATGAAAACCATGGGACTGAGCAAACTGGTTTTGGTCAAACCCAAAACTTATCCTCATCCCGATATTGACGCACTGGCAGCAGGCGCACAGGATTTAATTGATCAGATTGAGATTGTAGACACCTTAGAACAAGCAATTGAAGACTGTCATCTTGTATTTGGCACCAGTGCGCGTAGTCGCACCATTCCATGGCCATTGCTGGATGTACGCCCCGCCGCGGAGCTTTCCATGCAGGCAGTCGTACAAAAAAAACAGCAAGTTGCGATTGTATTTGGTCGTGAAGATCGTGGCTTGACCAACGAAGAGTTGGCATTGGCCAATTATCATCTGACCATTCCTGTCAATACGGAGTATGGTGTACTCAATGTGGCCCAAGCCATTCAAGTGGTCTGTTATGAAATGCGCATGGCAACTTTACAACAGCATGAACAAAAGACTGAATCACAAGACAATGCCAAAGTTGAGCAAATGCCTGTTACCGCTGACACAGCAATGGATTGGGATGAACCTTTGGTCACGCATAAACAAATGGAAGAGTTCTATCCACATTTAGAAAAAATGCTGGTGGATATCGAATTCCTTGATCCTCAAAATCCACGACTCCTGCCTTTACGCTTGCGTCGTCTGTTTGGACGTATACAATTAGATCGTATGGAATATCATTTACTTCGTGGCATATTTAGCCGTGTCCAAGCCTTGAGTCAGGGCACATGGAAAAAAACATCAATGGATAAAGAGGATCAATCCAATGCTTAAACAGCTCAAAGAAGATATTCAGGCTGTATTTGCGCGTGATCCAGCAGCTCGCAATACCTTAGAAGTCATTAGCAACTACCCAGGTATTCATGCCCTGATCATGCATCGTGTCGCGCATAAACTCTGGGAAAAAGACTGTAAAAGTAGCGCGCGCTTATTATCGACTTTTAGCCGTTTCGCAACAGGGATTGAGATTCATCCCGGTGCCAAAATTGGTAAACGCTTTTTTATCGATCATGGTATGGGTGTGGTGATTGGTGAAACGGCTGAAATTGGTGATGATGTCACGCTATATCATGGAGTAACTTTGGGCGGCACGACTTGGAATAAAGGTAAACGTCATCCAACACTTGAAGATGGCGTGATTGTGGGTGCAGGTGCCAAAATTTTGGGGCCGTTTACAGTCGGCAAAGGTGCCAAAGTCGGTTCAAATGCAGTCGTGACCAAAGAAGTTCCAGCAGGCGTCACTGCGGTGGGTAATCCTGCCCGTTTTATCTATAAAGATAAAGTCACTGAAAATGAAGAAGAACAACGTCGTCGCAATTATGCTGAAAGTATTGGTTTTCAGCCTTATGCAACGACCAGTGATCAGACTGATCCTATTTTAGAAGGTATGCGTGTGTTGCTGGATCGAATCCAGAACAATGAAGCACGTATGAATACCTTGTGCCAACGATTATCACTGCTCGACCCGACCTTTAAAAAGCAAAATCAGGAAGAGCAACCATTTAGCGAAGAAGAACTCAAAATCATTGAAGAAGTTCGACGCGAATGTGAAGCTCAAAGCAGTTCGTCTAAAGCTTAAACAATTGGTTTAATACTGTAACACGTCTCTCATTGCATGTTTGTCTGGCTTTTCTTAGACTGGCTCGACAAACATCTTTTTAACTTTAAACAACAAAGAATGGACGTTTATATGATGCTTAAGCCTTTGGCATACACACTACTCGCAGCGTCGCTATTAACTGCATGTAGTCCTGTTGCTGTCAAAAAAAATAATGCACCTGAACCTTTTGTTTTTACCGAACCTGACGTTTCACCTCCATTTTATGCATTAAATCCATTCAATTATGATGCCCCCCCTCCTTTTGAAGTTGCTCTTAAAGAAGCTGCGGCTCAACCTGTAACCAAAATGGTGGTTAAAGACCCAAGCGATCCAAATAAAAGTATTACGCTTGATGTCAATAAACTGATTATTCCAACGGTCAATAGCAACACTCGCTCGATGAAATATGCAGCCCTTGCTGGTGAAAATGAGCTTGATGTCACTGATATAGATGACTTTTTACAATTGGTTGAAGGTAAAGCCCGTCATTATCCACCACGCTTCACCGATCGTCAGGAACGTAAAGGCTACGAAAGCAAATTAAAAGAAGTTTCACATCAATTAGATACGCTAGCAAGCAATCCAAATGCATCATTTGACGTGCTTATTCGTGCGTTCAAAGCCAGTGTTTTAGGTCGTAATCTGGATTTAGGCTCCGCCTATACCACTAAATCTCTGACCTACGCTCAACGTTTACTCAAAATTAATCCAGAAGACCCAGAAGCGAATTTCTGGTTTGGTTTTGGTTTATCTGAAGGTGGTGGTCAAAGCGAAGCTATTCCTTATTTAAATAAAGCCATGCAAGGCGGTGTACAAGAAGCTTATTTAGCTTCTGTCAATAACTACATTGCGATGGAACAAAAGAAAAACGCGATCCAAACCCTAAAAAATTACAAAATCAAATATCCAGATGAAGCAGAAGTCGCTGACCGATTGCTCACTGAGATTGAGAAACAAGGACGATGGAATGTCTGGCAGGTGTTAAATAATCCTGCCATTGCAGCTAAACCTGCATCTTAATATCATCCCTTTCATAATGAGGCTGTTTCTACAGCCTTTTTTGTGAATTATAATTGGGGTGAATTGAAAATTCACACAGATCACGTATGATCAAACTAAGTTTCTATCAGATTCTCTTTATAAACCATGATTAATTTTAGAAAAATAAATAGCACTTTATTTTTGGTTTCTGCCCTTTCAATTACACTGCTGAGTGGATGTCAGGTTGTTAGTGTCAAACAACAAGCAGTGAATGTCACTATTGCCAATGAGCGTAATAGTATTTTGATGCAAGACAAATTAAGTGAAGCGAGCCTAAATGTTCTTTCCATGTCTGGACGTGAAGCCAAGATTTGTATGGATCAACCGACGTCCTGTGTCAATGAACTCAAAATGATCCCTGAAATTGTCGATGAGCAATTTCTCTCAACGGCAAGTGAACTCTATTTAGCCAAAGCCATGCAATTGGATAAATCCTCTGCATGTACCGTGAGCAGCATTACCAAGCATCGTTCAGAAGACCATCAACGACAAACACAACAAACCTATGATGACTGTCAAACTGAACAACTCAAAATGCTGGATAAAAGTATTCGTTATAGTTATGCATACTTATTTAAGACCAAACGCAAACCGATAGATCGTATTTTTGATAACAGACAAGTTCAAATTCGCGATTTTTATAATCAGGCAATTGCCAAATTAGTCACGATTAGCGCGCAACGTTCAAGTGTAAAAAAAGCAACTGATAGCGTAAAAATTGGTAATAGCATTTACAATATCAATCTGGATCAATATCAACTGTTAAAAAATAAAGAGTTAGATCGATTTATCTCAAGCTATAATTTGAATTTCTCTGGGCTACGTACCATCAACCGTCGTGATGGTTTCGGATCAGAGTTTGTCGCGGTTTTTCCAGCATCAGAGGAAAAATCCAATAATAAATATATTCTCGATCCTCTCAATGCATCTTACCAAACAAGCATAAACCCTAATATCCACAAGGCTCGATATTTATCTGCAACCATCGTCGCACGACCAGTCAAAGCAGAGAGTGTTGATGACATTATTAATTCACCTAACATTACTGTGCAGGTCATGGATCCATATCGTACAGAAAATGTGGATATCGCAGGAAAGAGCTATCCATTGGCTGCAAACTTTTCTGCCCCATACGGTTTATGGCTTGCAGAAAATAATTTAGGCGCTGCTGCCTACTTAAGCCTGATTGACCGTGAAGAACGGTTGACCATGCCACATCTTTATATGCTTGAACCCTATAACCCAAACAAAAAAGTGATTGTTCTGGTTCATGGTTTAGCAAGTAGTCCTGAAGCTTGGATTGCATTAACCAATGACATTATGGGAGATAGTATCTTACGTGAACATTATCAGGTATGGCAGGTCTTTTATTCGACCAATATGCCGATATTGGAGAGCCGTTTCCAAATATATGCTCTGCTTAAACAAGCATTTGGTGGACTCAATCCAAACGATCCAGCCGACAAAGATGCCGTTCTGATTGGACACAGTATGGGTGGCATTATCAGTCGACTTTTGGTGAGTAATGCCGATATTTCCCAATCAGCTTTGTCGATGATGAGTCCATATCAACAAGCCAAGCTCAAAAAACACCCTATCGTATCAGAACGTTTAAAAATTCAACCGATTACCAATTTTGACCGTGCTGTTTTCATGTCATCGCCGAATCGTGGAACTGATTTCGCAGATTTATGGTTTACTCGTGCGGCCCGTAAAATTATTAAGTTACCTGGTGCTTTCCTCGGTGCAGTGACTGATACCATTACCAATCAAGATATCGATGCGAAAGATATCCTGACTCGTATTGATAAAGGTCTTATTCAAAATGGACCAAGTGATTTAAGTCATAAATCTAAATTCATGGCTTTAACTGAAGATATTAACCCGCCAAAAGGCTTTGTTTTCCATTCGATTATTGGCAACAAAACTAATAGCAAAGATCCAGATGTGATGACTGATGGTATTGTTCCTTACAAGAGCGCGCATCTGGATGGAGCAACATCAGAAGTTATCATTAAAGGTGGACATTCGATTCAAAAAACTCCTGAAGCTGTCCTTGAACTCAGACGTATTCTTCGCCAACATTTAGTAGATCACAATATCAAATAATCAAAAAAAGGCTCTGTTTAAATCGACAGAGCCTTTTTATTCACACTGTGTTAGCGATTAAGCGTGTTGTTTATAGCAATAATCCAGTGCTAACTCATAATATTCAAGCCCTTCTCGAGCTGCCTTAAAGGCTTTTGTTTGTAACTCAGGTTGATGGTCACATAAACGTTTAATCAGTTCCATCGCTTCATAAGGATGCAGATCATCATAATGTGCATGCGCACGTAGCCATGCCAGTGAACGCTTATTAATATTGACTTCAGGATGATCGATATATGCATTAATTCCTTTATAGACCTGAATTGACCAATCTCCTGTCGCCCACTCAATCGCAAGGTTGGTTGCTGCCAGACATTCAGCCAATGAACTGCGATAATTCATATTCCATAAAAAATGATTCACTGCATTCATTTCTACTGGAGGCGTGACACGATCCAACTCATCGACCGTTAGCCCAAAACCAACCGCCCACTCTCGATACCAATTTAGATGCCTTTCTTCAATTTTAATATTCTGAATAAGCCAATCTCGACTTTCAGTAACACCCGGTTGAGTGAAATCGGTTGCTTTTGATAAAGCCAGTGCCATATAAGAAGGGAAATGTGCGACCAAAGGATAAAAATTCAATAGCGCAAGACGAAAACACGCCAACGACAATTTTCCATTGGCCATGTCAATAAATAAAGGATGATGACTCACTCGCTCTTTTACGGGAACTAAATCATCCCAAAATGCTTGAGCCCAACCAGAATGTGGTGTAATTTCAAGTACTAATCCTTGCGTAAGAGCTCCCATCGTTCTCTTCCCTTTCTATGATCAACCGTAAGTGTCATTTATTGCATGAAATTTAAAGATTTTCTTCATTTCATCGGAGTCACTTTTAGTTTCAGTATCGATGACTCATTCAAAAAATATATTACCTACTATTTGTATAAGAGAGAATATCTTTCTAAAGTTATTGATCAGTTTTTTATAGGATGACTTATACTTTGTGAATTTAATCTCAATTTCTTAAATAAAACAAAGATAATTCAAATTATTTTTTATTTTCCCTTATTATTTTAACATTTTATTTTATTTTTAAAATTTGGCAGAATGTGACAATTTAAGTCTGTTTTTTAATTTATAATTTTAACCCCAATTTTTATTTACATTAACCAAATGATTCCAATGACTTATAAGCTCAACTAAAAACAGATAAAACTATAGTTTTATAAAGATTTATAATTTTTTAAACATTTACATAAATCATTTATTTCTATTTTTTTATGACTATAATATTATAAAAAATAGATTCTTTATTTTAAAAATAATTTTTAGCAAAAAATACATTATAAGCTCAGCTTAGCAGACTTTTATTTTTTGATAAAAAAGAGTAAAAGAAATATAGGACATGATGAAACATAACGATCTTAACAATTTCAAGGACAGTGAGATAAGCTATGAGATTACATGGCTCAAATATATTAACCCGTGAACAAATCGATCAGTTGATTGCACGTGGGTTAAATGTTGTCTGGTTTCCCAGACGGCTTGAGTCTGCTTATCGTCAACAATATCAAACTGAAGCTGCATATGAGTTTCGCTTTCGTGCTCCCATTATCTTAGCACTATATGCTTTTTTATGTTTCGGTATTTATCAGACATTACCCAAAGGCCAAGTCCATGAATGGTTTTCCTATTATGGCTGGGTTGGGATCATCGTATTCATTGCATGGCTCTTATCTTTTGTCAAAAAACTTAATCCCTATTTCGAGTTCTATGTTTGTTTAGGTTCTTGCGCTGCTGTCGCCATTACTTTCATTATGATCAATGTGCTTGAACGCGGTCAGAGCAGCATTTTGTATCATGCAGCCATGATGTATGCCATCGTCATTATCTATGGATTTGTAGGGATGCGTTTTTATACTGCCCTGATTGCGGGGTGGTTGGGAGGCTTTATTGGAATTGTCGTCAGTCATTCTTTAAATGGAGCAATTGACTGGACTTTATTAAATCGAACTTATACATTTAGTAGCTTTCTAGGTATGGCTTTGGCCTATGCAACAGACCGACAACATCGGGAAAATTATTTACAGGATTGCATCATTGAACTCAACCGTTTGGAATTAGTGCAACAAGCTCAAAAATTATCTGCACTCTCACAACAAGACTCATTGACAGGACTTGCCAACCGACGTTATCTAGACGAGGTTTTATCTGCTGAATGGAATCGGGCGATACGTTATCAAACTCCCATTACAGTGATGATGGTCGATATTGATTTTTTCAAAAATTATAATGACACCTTAGGACACGTCCAAGGCGATGAATGCTTAAGAAAAATTGCAACATCTATTGCCTCACTTGTTTCGCGCAGTGGCGAAGTTGCAGCAAGATATGGAGGTGAAGAGTTTTTATTATTATTTCCAATGACCGATGAATCTGAAGCAATTTTGCATGTAAAACGCTTAATGGATGCAGTCAAAAACATTGAAATACTTCACCCTTCTAGCCAAGTCTCTTCCCACGTGACGATTAGCGCAGGTGTAGCAACCATGACGCCAAATCAAGACTGTGATATATCTGATTTTATAGCCAAAGCCGATCATGCTTTATATCTTGCAAAAAGTAGTGGTCGTAATCAGTTCCAGATTGCACAGACAAGTTTTAGTGTTGAAATGATTTAATTTGGCATTTGATTGTTTTTTTAAGCTTATTTTAATGATTTATGGGGTTTAAATAGCAAAAATTGATTTAACGATAATGATTATTAGTTATAATAGCTTGTTTAAATTTTTTGCTCCGATCAGGTTATTTCAATGAATCAAATAAAACTTCTTGCATGTTTAATGCTGACTACTTCTGCTTTTGCCCACGAACCATATTTAGCACCTTTAAGTTATCATACCGAAAATACACAGATTCCTTTAATTGCAGGCTACGCAGAGGAAGCTTTAAATAGTGAACATGCGCTTAAAGATGCCAAAATTACAGTCATTAACCCCAAACAAGAAAGCACTCAAATTGACGTCACCAGTACTTTAAAATCAGTCAGTGTGGCAGATTTGGCATTACCTGTTAAAGGCACTTATTTGGTAGAGACGAAAGCCCAATTCCCTTTGACCTATGCCAAAGATCAAAAGCAATGGAAAATGTTATTTGAAGTTCCCGCAGATAAAGCAGGTGAAAAGTCTAAGCGTGAATACTTAATTCCAGATGATTTTAAAAATAAAAAATACACTTCAGAAAAAATTACGCGTGAATGGACATTGCAAAGTTATATCACTAAAGGTGAAGCAACGCCGCTTAGCACGTCAGGCACAGCACCGATTCAAGTGGTCTTTAGTCATCATCCAACCCAGCTCAAAGCCAATCAACCAGAGAACTTAAAAATCAGTAAGTCACAGCAGCCACTGAAACATGCAGAAGTCAATGTTCGTGCCAAAGGTGCATCAGACAAGCAGATCATACAGTTTAAAGCCAATGAACAAGGGAATGCAGCCATCACTTTTCCACATGCAGGAGAATACCTGATTGAGGTCACAGAATCGGTCGATCCAGCACAAAAACCACAGAATCAGTACTACACCATTATTAGTGTGGCTGTAGCAGCTCAATAATACTCAAAAGACAATATTCACTTGCCTCATATAAAAGAAACCCTCAAATTTAAATTTGAGGGTTTTCTTAAACTCAGATTATTTGCTGCTTAATTAGCGAAGTGCTACAAGTAACAACCCAATAAGACTAAACACACTGAGACCACCGATCACTTTAAAAAAGCGCTGTGATTGATAAGATAATGTCCAACCTACTGTTAATGCAGCTAAAGTCAAAATACCAAACCAGTAACTCATGCCAATTGACGCTTTTAACATTTTGATCGCAATGATTAAAGCTATTGTAATGAGTATATAGCCCACCACTAAAGCGCATTTTGCTTTTTGGCGAGATAAGACTTTTTGATAAATTTGGCTTTGGTGTTTATCCAGATAAGAAGCTAAAGCCACAAATCCCCATAGGCATAATATATAGAGTATGAAAAAAATCATCATGCCTCCTCAACCGCTTCTGCCAAAGCTCGTTTCGGCTGAATATGCTTTTTAACTTTAACTGTACCTTTATGTTTTTTTAACTTAAAGAAGCTAAAGATAAACAGGATTGCTAAAAATAAACAGACCAAATCAAAACTGGCGACCATCCATTGCTCATGATAGATACTACTCCATAAAGCACGTCCATCCGTCAAAGCATTGAGGACTGGAATACACAAATACATCAGTGCAGCCAACGTCAAAAGTTCAAGCCATGCCTGACGTACAGGACGTAAAGCAGCATAAATAAGCGTAAATAACCATATCCAGAAAAAGGTTTTAATTTCCAAATCAGAACGATTTTCCAGTTGTGCAGGAATAAGGCGATTTGCATAAAAATAACTGGCAATCGCGATAGGCAAACCAATAATCGCAGCAATATTTAAGTTTTCAACCAAACGAAAGCCAAAACTTTTAAATCCCTGTTTTTCTTGTTGCGGCGCACGTTTAACACACCACAAAATCAGCCCAGTCGCGACCATCAAGGTACCCACCACCCCTGAAATAAAAAGCAACCACCTTAGTCCAAGATCTAGACCACGACCCTCATGTAATACGGTCACAGCATTATAGATTCCTGTGGGAACTGAAATATAAACAGGTTTCGCATCTGAAACCAACTCCCCTGTAACGCCATTAAAAATCAGAGTTGGAACAACGTTACGATGCAGTACGCTTTCAGCATACAGCGCCTTAATCTCAATTTCACTGTTGGTCGTGTTTGGACGAATAATACTGATGGTACCAACCGTGTTATCTGGCCATTGCTTCTGTGCATACAACATTAAAGGTCTGATATCAGTCAATGCAGCAGTTTGTATTGGTAAATCACGGCGCTCTCTGGCGCCATCTCGTGGAGAGCCGTTACGACGCTCGCCTCGTTGCTGTCCAGATTGAGAGACCGATCCTTCACCGCGCGACATCGATTGAGATCTGTCCTGACCTGCCACCATATTGCGATTGCCCTGATTCTGACTTTGTTCGCCACGCCCCTCTCTCCCACCACCTTCCTGATGTGGTGGTGGCTTTTCACCTAACATTTCAGCGCGCTGTGCCTGTAAAAATTGAATACGATCAGGATATACAGAAGAAATTCCCCAAGGCATCAACATATACATCAGTAGCAATAAACCACTAAACGTGATCATGATATGAAAAGGTAAAGCCAGTACTGCGGTCGCATTATGCGCATCTAACCATGAACGCTGACCTTTGCCTGCACGAAAAGTAAAGAAATCTTTAAAAATTTTCTTATGCGTAATCACACCACTGATAATGGCAACAAACATCATCAATGTCGCGATACCGACTATCCATCGTGCCCAAATTCGTGGCATACCATAAAGTTCAAAATGGAAGCGATACAAGAAACCACCACCACGGGTTTCTCGCGCTTTAATTTCTTCACCCGTACTAGAATCAATCGTAATACGCTCACCACCGCGCCGTGCTCTTGGATCTTCATTGGCACCACGAACGTTAAGTTCAGTCGTCGTTTGACGTGATGAGGGTAAATTGATATTCCATGCACCTGCGTCTGGGGCTTTATGTTGTAAAAAATTTAATGCCGTTTGAACCTGTTGCACTTGTGACTGAGGCGGTAATGACTGATGTAACTCTGGCTTCATCCAGACCGTCATTTCACTTTGGAAAAAACTCAAAGTTCCTGTGAGAAAAATCGCATACAACAACCAACCCAAAATCAAACTCGACCAAGTGTGTAACCATGACATTGACTGACGCGGGCCTTCGGCCTTTCCATCTACGCGCATTAGGATGTACCTCCTAAGCCGAAGTAGATGACTGTCAAAATCAGTAAAGGGATCATCACACCCATAATCGATTTAATCAATGAATGCTGCAAAAACACCCAAATAAAGACGCAAACATGACAGATAAAAGCGAGCATGGTTGCCGTCATGACTGCACTGGTAGGCGTATTTTTAAAAGATAAACTGATTACGACGGCCAATAAAGCAGATAGTGCATAACCTCCAAATAACGCAACCACAAAACGTATAAAAATTTGAATACGATATGAAATGGGTGTGGTTTTAGATGCACGTTTAGAGCGTGGCACCTGTTGAACCTGAACAGATGACTGTTGTGTTAACTCAGAACTAGACATATGCAATATCCCCTGATATGTCTGAAAAAAATAGAAACAATAACAAGAATCATTATTAGTTGTTATATTATAGTAAAATTATGGAGACTTTGTGGATATTTTCTGCAAGTCGAAGATAATCAAAGGAAATAAACACTTAGAGTCTAATAAACTTGAATGAAAGAAGACTATGTATTGTTTTAACTCGACATTTAAAAAGATTAAGATCCCTTTACCGTAAGTTTTTTATCATGAATTTATCTTAATTTTTTTGATTTAGAAGATCTATATTTTTAAATCACGACATAACAATGAAGATCACTCAACTTTGCGTGAATAAGTTTCAGGTTACTTCGAATGATTTGAGTTAAATTTAAAAAACTATTTTATTCTTTATTTTGTTTTCATGAGCAAATCACGTATTAAACTCGAACTTCCAGCGCAAGCTGATAAATTATTACTACATTCATGTTGTGCACCATGCTCAGGTGAGGTCATGGAAACTTTATTGCATTCTGAAATCGATTATTCCATCTTTTTTTATAATCCAAATATCCATCCTGTTAAGGAATATTTGATTCGCAAGGAAGAAAATATTCGATTTGCCGAAAAGCACAATATTCCTTTTATTGATTGTGATTACGATACAGACAACTGGTTTCAACGTGCCAAAGGAATGGAGAACGAACCTGAAAAAGGTATTCGTTGTACCATGTGTTTTGATATGCGTTTTGAGCGCACGGCACTGTACGCCCATGAACATGGTTTTAAAATTTTTAGTAGTTCCTTGGGCATTTCTCGATGGAAAAATATGCAACAAATTAATGACTGTGGGATTCGTGCCGCATCACATTATCCAGATATACAGTATTGGGATTATAACTGGCGTAAAAATGGCGGTGCGACTCGAATGCTGGAAATCAGTAAACGTGAAGAGTTTTATCAACAAGAATATTGCGGTTGCGTCTATTCGCTACGTGATAGCAATCGCTGGCGCATGAGTCAGGGACGTGATCGGATTAAACTTGGCGTGAAATTTTATTCAACTACAGATCCTGATTAATTTATTTTTTAACGCCTCATTTCTTAACTCAAGCTTCACGAGATGATGATAAAAATCTGGCTCTAACGCTTATTTCATTTCACTTAGAGCCCAAATCTTATCTATTTATGCTGCATCAATAAGCGCGTGACTCGCCTTGTTCATGTAAAAAATCCTGAATAAGTTTCACGACTTGTTCAGGTTTTTCTGCATGTAACCAATGTCCTACCCCCTCGATGGTTTTAATTTCGGCCAATGGAAATTGTTCACGAATATTTTTTTCATATTCTGTTTGAATGTATTCAGACTTCGCGCCCTGAATAAATAAACATGGCTTATTCCACGGCTCAATATCATTCCAGCCAGTTAAATTTGGATATTGTTTTTCAAGCGCATCGACATTAAATAACCAATGTCCCTGATTAAAAGATTTGAGTAGAAACATAATCACGCCATCTTGTGGAATGTATTGTTTCATAATCTCTGTTGCTTGCTTACGACTCAATTCATGCGGCTCTGCACGAACAGCATTAATTGCATTCAGAATATCTCGATGACGATGCCCCTGATAAGCCACGGGACTCACATCTAATACAATCAATTTATCGACACGATCAGGATATAATCCTGCGATTTTCATGGAAGTTTTTCCGCCCATTGAATGGCCAATTAAGCTGAATTGTTGAATACCAAGCTCGTCTAAAGTATCGATCACATCCTGTGCCATAATTTCATAATTCATTTCATCACTGTGCGGTGATAAACCATGATTACGCAAATCAATTTGAATGATTTTATGATTGGTGTTCAATGCTCGAGCAATAACACCCAAATTCGACAAACTACCAAATAAACCATGTAATAAAACCACTGGTGTGTTACTGGTTGCATGATCTGATTCGACGATATGAGTATTAAGTATCATAAGGATTTCCCTGTATTTATTGCTCTATAGCTTAGACTAGCTCGGCTTGATCGTTTTTTTCAAGCGACAACTACATTTCAGTAGCAAAAAGAAAGCTCTCGATTGAGAGCTGTCTATTTCTAATACAATCCTAAGAAGCTAATGCCATTTTTTCAGCGCGCTGCTGAAGTTTTTTGACAGCTTCACGTGCCTGTGCGGCTAATTCACGCATATCCAGATTTGGAATGTGATTGTTTTCAATCACAATCTTACCGCCGATCAGCATGTGTTTAATTTGTGCCTGACCACCACTGGCGACAGGTCCAATTGCCATATCGTGCAACCCCATATAGCGTGGATCATCCAGTTGATAAACCACCAAGTCAGCCTGCTGACCGACTTCAAGCGTACCAATATCAGATAAACCCAAAACCTGTGCCCCGCCTTGAGTCCCCCACCGAATGACATCCTCGACGGTCGCCGCATCAGCCCCGCCTTCAAACGTTCCACCATCATACTTTGGTTGGGCAAACATACCTTTACGGGCACGTTGTAACATCCATGTTACATGAGTTTCTGACAGCATATCTGCGGCCTCATTGGATGCAGCACCATCCACTCCAATTGAGATATTCATGCCCGCTTTTTCTAGAGTTACCAAATCTGCAATACCACTGCCGAGCCGCGCATTACTTTGTGGGCAATGCGCAATCCCTGTTTTAGTTTGCCCTAAAAGCTGAATTTCTTCAGGAAGTAACTTAACCAAATGTGCAAACCAGACATCTTCACCGACCCAGTCATGCTCGGCACAAAATTGAACTGGCGTCATGCCAAATTTGGTCCGCGCCGCATCCAGATAATCCACCGTTTCAGATAAATGACTATGTAAGCGAATGCCTAAACGTCGAGCAACTTGTGCCGTTTCACGTAATTGTTCTGGTGTCGTCGAATGTAATGCCGTGGTTGGCGCCATGACAATTCTTTTAAAGGCTTGTGGACGACTGTCATGATATTTACTGACTAAACGTTCAATATCAGCAATCACATTTTCAAATTTTTCTGGACGTAATGCCTGCGGAAGTTCTGCTTCCAGCCCACGGGTTAACGTTCCGCCACCACGACACAGGATAAAACGTAAACCTAGTCGATCGGCTTCATCGAATAAAATTTCCGCGCCATCAAAAGGCATATTTGGCCAATATAAATAATGATGATCTGCGACAGTCCCACAGCCTG
>Ga0099799_10026_pt1 | contig 43802 bp, 15 predicted proteins | sample Uncmet6_SortLC_1_FD_89033 | JGI IMG/M metagenome (GOLD analysis project Ga0099799, IMG submission 89033) | Marine eukaryotic communities from CALCOFI LINE 67, Pacific Ocean - CN11_C50_N6_SortLC_1 | ecosystem: Environmental > Aquatic > Marine > Oceanic | place: Pacific Ocean: Monterey Bay...
GAAATATTATACTATAGTGTATACTGTATATATGGATATTATGCATACGACCTACGTACTATTATTACATGTTTGTACTCTATTTCATAGTAGTATGCGAGCTATTCATAGGAATTCCTATGCATAATTCCTAACAGTAGTAGGAATTTCCTATCCGCAAAAACGAGCCCAACATACGGCCAACGAACAAACAAGCACCAATCGGCCCGTCCAGAGGCAATCCCACCTGTCTACTTCCCATCGCCCTCACCAGGCATAAGTAGATTCTGCTAAGTAGCTAGATAATCATGGTACATATTGAGACCCCAGATTTTACCCCCCCCAGAGCCAATGTCAAAACTTAGCATCTTGGAGTCGACGTCAGGCAAAGGAAGCAATGATGCTTCGACTGGTGCAGATCCCGAGGCCATACCCGGAATCTGTTTCGTCAACTACCAGGATGAATCTCAGCTCGATGCTGTGATGCGCCTGGTTGGTAAGGATCTGAGCGAGCCCTACTCCATTTTCACGTACCGCTATTTTTTGCTTCGGTTCCCAGAGCTGTGTATACTTGCGGTGCCGGAGGAAGGGGGTGATCCGGTCGGCTGCGTAGTTTGTAAGATAGATGAAGGTGATGGCGATGGCACGACGTCTGCCCCTGCCCAGCCATCTGCTCCTATATCGAATTATGAGTGTCACGAAAATTTCCTGGACGATAATGGATGCGACAACAGGAAGCGTAGACAAGAGCTGGTCCTTTCTGGATATATGGCCATGCTAGCTGTGGACAATTCCTGGCGGCGATCAGGGATTGGTACATCTTTGGCCACTCGCGCTATCCGCCGAATGAGAGAGAAAGGATGCATATCGGTGACGCTTGAGACCGAGGTTTCGAATGCTGCAGCAATTCGTCTGTACGAAGATCGGTTGGGATTTGTTAGGGAGGAACTCTTGGTACGATACTACATCAACTACGGACACGCGTGGAGGTTAAGGTTGTGGTTTGATTGTGACCGGAATAGTCCTAGCTAGAGACTGGACTGATGAGATTGTATCGCGTTACAGTCCTTTGTTGTAAATATTAAACGAAGTCTGAACAAATATTTTGCCATTTTAAAGCATTTATTTTATGTCCTTTGAACCACGTTCTCAAACAATGTACAGGCACTTTGCCCAAATTACTTTCGGCGAGCAATCAGCATCGCGATGCATTTGGGAGGTCCGAGCAATAAGATTGACGCCAGCATCCAGCACGCAGGGAAATTGAGACTCAGGGGCTACACTGGCTGGTAGTTCAGTGACAAAGACTATACTAGAACTAGTAGTATGCATACTCCTAGTACTAGCTAGTAGTATGTGTATCATAATTTTATATTTTGTGCACAATACTCTAATAGTCTATTATGCATACTAGTTATGCTCTCGTATATACTAGCTAGCTAGTAGTACTATCATAGCTAGCTAGTATGCATACTAGAAGTAGTATGCATATGCATAATAGCTAGTAGTACTACTACTGTATAGTATGGATATCGATACTCCTACTAGGAGTACTACTACTCTAGTAGCTAGCTAGTATGCATAGTACTAGGTATGCATACTAAGTAATACGACCTCGTACTACTAGAGTATGGCATATGAGTGGAAATTCCTACTCTCGTATGCACATCATCATGCAAACTAGAGTATGTGCATACTACTTAGCTACTACCATAATATCCATAGTATGCATAGACGTACGACACTACATTGCAGCGACTTGCTGTCTTGCATTCGGCGTCTTATGGATCTTCAAGATTAAGACTCCTCGGTCGTGAATCCGGTCCGGGGGAGACGCTGTCATTAACAGAGAAGAACGTAGAGGTGTATGTACTGTAACTCATAGTATAAATACGCTAGTACTACTATTACTCTAGTATTATTATTACTATTATACGACTCGTAGTACGACTCGTACTAGGAGTAGTAAATCTACGCCATCGTTGAAAAATGATGGACATAATAATAATATGAGATTTATCTGACAACAGTGGTCATTGGTCTATCGTCAAATCATCAATCATCAATAATCAATTCTCATTGTGTCTGCAATGCCGACGTTTGTGGCGATGTCGTCGTTACACCTCCTTTTGATCACCTCTCTGTCTCTTCCTCTTGGATGCGCTGCCTTTCTACTTCCAAATCCCTTCAACGCGGTTTTGCAAACGAATACGTCGCCTTCAAATCCCGCACTCAAAGAGTATTCTGACGCCCAAGCGAATTCGTTCATCACACATCGCCTCAATATTGGAGAGAGCGGCTCTCAGATTCGGCTACCAATAGATAATCTGAAAGTTCGTCTGGATATCTCACCTAGACCTGAGAAAGGCCAGGATGGGAAACCGCCTTATCCTGTTCCTTTGCCAGGAACCGATGGCCCTAATCCAGGACTATCCTCTGGCGCCATGGCACTCGGAAGCGCCAATTCAGGAACTTTCGTCACCCACGAAGGAACTCAGCACCTGCCACTAAGTGATGGGTCGTGGGAAATTGTGTGGAGGTACGGCAACCCTGCAGGGTCGATAGTTTTTGGTTTTCGAGTGACACGAGAAGTCCGCCGCAACCAAGCAATTCTTCCAGCGGGTCGCCTCTACCTCAGTTACCCGATATGGACGGCCGAAGGTATTGAGCAGGCCCGTTCCTATGTGAGCGATGTGAAGGGGATTGCCGAAATGTATACGAGCGAGCGCGATGAGCACTTGAGGTCGGCTGAGAATACATCGAATCCACTCATGAAGGCCCTGAAGTACCGCCAAGGTGAGTGTGAGCTCGGAATCCATAATACTATGATGCATATATAATCGTGTCCTCCGCAAGTTTTTGAGCTGGTATCCTCTCTTATCTTGTACCGTTCTGGTTGCTTCCCCTTTTGCGATAGCGTTTGCTGCCCAAGAGAAAGTTGATTTATCGGGTATGCAGGGACTAATCGAGGTCCCAGAAGACTCTGACCTCGTCCCCATGTGTGGCTCCAATCTCAGTATATGTAAGTATGGCTCTGTTTGGACCAAGGATGGTAATTTCTTTGGTGGAAAGCACACGTTGTTGGGTTCCACTGTGGTAACTGGTGTGGAGGAGGGTTTGTCTCAGGAGGATCTTCGACCGTGAGGTGTGGAGGCACCGTACTCCTGTTGTCATCTCTCTATCATATGAATGCTGAACCATGGCAAATGAAGACTGATACCGAGGTGATGGTGGCACCATTCAAATGTCCTGGCTTCCTGCTGGGGACTGTGATTGATAACTAGCTGTATTAAATGTGTATGTGTAAAATAAATAATTCTTATGCCTCATACTACTCTCTAGTAGCTAGTCTAATAGGAGTATGCATCAGCTGAAGATTTGGGGTTCTCTTCTCGTACGCATACTTAGTACTAGCTAGTACTAATGTAGTACTTGTAAGTACTACTACTAGAGTACTCTAGGAGTACGACTATTATTATGCATAGTACGACTCGTACTAGCTAGTATCCATAATAATAATAATGTATTATACATTCGAGCTCGTTGTATGGACAGTCATTGTACAGCAGGAGTACCAGCTAGTACTACTCTAATAGGACTTCAGGACTGAGTCGTGACTGTCTTGATCGTAACAATATCAGGCACACACTAAACACAAAACAACAATGCTTGCACCCCCAGGCAAAAGCTCGGCGGGCCGCAAGGCCATGGCTTCGGCCCGGTGAGTGTGTCAGTGCCGTCGGCGTTCTTTCTTCGTGCTCTATTTGATGGGGTAGTCAGCGGACTGTCCATTCATGTATGCGTCGTTGCGTGCCAGGACGGACAGTGGCGGTGTCGGCACTGGTGTGGATGCTCTGTGGGCATTGGTGTTGGTGTTCTCACCGTATCGCTCTTCTCACCTCTTCCTCCTTTCCCCACGCTCCTAGTCGCAAAATACAAGAGAGCCCTGACGATGGCATTCGCAAGATGTCAAAATTGACGGCTAATAAGCGTTGTGCCGACTGCTCCTCCAAGCTTCCAAGCACAGTCAATCTTACATTCGGCACATTCGTGTGTTTGCCCTGCTCAGGCATCCATCGCGAGTTCAACCACCGCGTTAAAGGCATTGGTCATTCTGTGTTCACTGCCGAGGATCTCGCGCGCATGAGGCAACCAGATGCCGGGAATGAGGCCGCCAACTTTCAATACATGGCCCAATTCAACCCCGATCGTGAACGTCTCCGTCAGCCGGAGGACAACTGTGATCAGCAGCTCCTGCGTGTATGGATCCGCCGGAAGTACATCGACAAGGCGTGGTACAGTGCCAATGCCAGCGGTATCGGCGGCAGTGTGTCAGTTGGTGCATCCGGAGCCCCTCCCCGGGCAACAGTGGTGAAAATTCCTGTTCAAAATGCTCCCGCACCAGCAAACGATCTGCTTGACTTCGGCGCCGCTCCGGCAGCACCTGCTCCATCCGCAGCCTCGTGGGACGCCTTCGGTGGGCAGCATCAGGTCCCACAGGATGTTGCCCCGGCACCGAATCAACCCACCCCTCAGCAGCAGGAGCAGGAGCCACCAATGTTTCACGCAAACTTCGGTCAAATGCAACAGCGGGAGCCTCCAGCACCAGCTCCAGCAGGGCCAGCCCAGCTCGCACAACATCAGCAACAGCCACCAATGTTCCAAGCAACCTTTGGTCAAACGCAACAGGAGCAGCCTCCAGCTACAGCTGGGCCCATTCCCTCACAGAAGCAGCCGGGATTGTTCCAAGCTGATTTTGCGGAAATGCAACAGCCTCAGCCCCTCGCCGCTGCCGCGGCCCCCGAAACAGCTCCCCCGCCGGTGCCAACTCAGACCGTGCCTCAGCAGCAGCAGCCGGCAACTTTTCAAGCTAATTTTGGTCAGATGCAACGGCAGCAAATTCAATCAACAACTCCTACCCTGGCCCCGGCCCCAACAGCAGCTCCCCCTTCGATACCAACTCAGCCCGCCCTTCGGCAGCAGCAGCAGCAGCCGGCAACCTCCCAAGCAAACTTTGGTCAAATAGAACAACCGCGACCTCAAACCCAGGTCTCAGCCCCGCCACCTCCCACACAGGCAGCTCTTCCTGAAGCTCAGCGTCAGCATGTGCAAGCACCAGTACTTCAGACTCGCTCTGGCGAGGTTCAAATGCTACAGCAACCATCGGCCGACTTTCACCAGTCGATGGGTCAATCTGAACCACAGGTGGTTCCCCTAGACTTGGTACAGGCAACGGTGCCCCCAATGACACTCTCTCCAACGGCCACGAATGTGCCACGCATGGACGCTGCCGAACAGGCGTCTGTACAGATGCTGAAAGTTGAATCGAAAGTAGATGATGCTTTTGCGAACGTTAGTCTGGAACCCATAGAGGCGATTAGTGATCAGAGTCTCGTGCCGGGCGGAAAACTTAGGGTGGAGCCAAAATTTAAAGAGGGCGATGCTGCGTTTTACTTTAACATGCAGTATGATGGCATCGCGGCCAAGATTGTAAAGGTCCACCTTGATGATGACCTTGTTCCGTTTTATGATATTTTGCTTGCAGATGGAAAGGAAAAACAGACAGACGACGGGCACCTGAAGTTGCCATCCGAGCAATCAGGATCTAGTGTTATGGTTGACTCTACAGTATCGTCGGAGTTGACGAAATTAATTGGAAAGATCCGGACGTTGAAGCCTGAGCGACTTGCCAAGCTTCAAAAACTTATTGACGAGCTCTGCAATGAGCAGAATGTCCAGGGAAATCCTCAGCAGACTACAGTGAGGAATTCTCAGCCAACTCCGTCGCACTCAATGATGGGGGCACCACAGCAAAACATAGCATCACAGGCAGTCCAATCGGCAATACCGTCGGTAAATGATCAGGGCCGAGGCATCTTTCAAAATCAACAGAGAATGCACATGCCTTCAAATGGGCAGCAGCAACTGAACCATCCGCAGGAATATTCAAACTTTCAACTTCAGACTACAGGTATGATGAATCAACAGCAGCAAGTTTTACACCAGGGCGTAAATATGAATATGAACATGAGTGACCAGCAAGCATATCCCTCAAATGTGATGACGGGAATAATTGCAGGCCAAAACTTGGTTGAAAACTCTCTATCTTCGGACCAACCTTCGTACCAACCAACGATGGATGACCAGTCTGCCAATATGAATATTGCTATGGGTAACCAACTACAGCAGCAGACGACTCAGCAAGAATACAATATGGTGCCGGGACAAATCTCACAGTCTCAGATGATGGGTTGCTTGCAACCACAGCAGCAGCAAGGACAAAGCCAGAATGGAAACATGCCCATGCCTCAAAATCAACAAGTTCCCATTCCAAAACAGCAGCCCGCCGCGGCGTCTGCTCCACCGGCTGCGGCTCCACCCCCCCTGCCTGTGACTGCTCCACCTCGAGCTCGTCCCATCGAGAGGGAGGGTAATCCGTTTGACAACTTTTGAACAAAACGAGGCTTTCTTATATCTACATGCGCTGTAATTCCATGGCAAAAGGTTCGTGTTTATTTATTAGCTGTGACGTATCTTAGCCGTTCGTGCGCAAGCAATCAAATACTCAAACGAAGGGATTCGCGAGCTATTAGCGAATAAAATGATGAGAGGGACGAGATATAGAATTGCATCTACCTTCGACTTGTTTTCAAGCACAGCCGTCAGCACCGTATTCCTTCCGACCACAGCAATCCCACTGCCCATGACCGTAGACATCGTCGGCATCTAAAATAAATTTCATCTGCTCCGAAACTTCGCGAAGTCTCTTCGTCTTTTCTGCCCGTAAATTAGCCTTGAGCTCCTCGTCGAGAGAAAAAAATTCACGAGAATCTCGATTCATTTGCCATTTGCCCTTATGCACTTTTAAGGCAGGACCAGCACAAGAAGCATTAGTCCTGCTGTCAGATCTCGCTTTTTTTTCCATCTCCTTCTCCATCGATTGGATCTTAGCCTTTGTCTTTTCGAGAGCTCTTCGTAGATGAAGAACTTCAAAATTACGTTGCTGCAATTGCCTACGAAGTGCAACTGCCTCAGTCTGGTGGTCATCACTACTTGAGACGGAAGATGGAGTACAAGGTGGTGCTTGTTCTGGTCTGCTCTCCGGAGGGACTAATCCTGTCTTGGCTCCGTAGTCATGTGCACTAGTAATAAATAAAAGGTTTGGATCAAACTTGTCAGCGGTTCCGATGCAAGCTTTGCTGCATCGCAAAATTTCTAGCAAAGCAGTCCAAAATATTGGTTCTTTCAATTTCGCTGGTACCAGCTTAAATCGAAGTTCTCGCACTTCTGTGCTTGCCGATAGGATACGCATGGCCAACTTGACATCATTTGCAAAATGCCCATCATCAACATAAAAACCCTGTGGTAGCGAGGGTGACGCTGGTGTTACTGCGCCTATAGACACTCCACCACTGCTGAAGGGTTGCCGCTGGTGCAGTAACCGAGAAGCTGTGAGGATATCAGACCTCGAGGGACCAACCTCTTTGATATGGTTCTTCAGTTCGTTGGCTGACATGGCCTCGAGCTCTACGGGTGATGCCAACGAAACTTGGAAGTGTTCCGGCTGACCATAAATCTCTTGTAAGTCTTGACTCCTTGGAGCGAGGTGGGATTCGTCAAAAACAGAGGCACCCCCTGTGCTGGGATATTCAGCTACATCGCTTGGAGGCTGATGACGATTGCCACTGTCATCGCTGACCGTCGAACCCTCCGGCGATGACTCATCAGATCTTTCCTCTTCCTTCTCGGTGGACCTATTCGCTGATTGTTCAGACTGCTGTGAACTGCCTTTGGCCTCGTCACCTTCATATGCGGATGTCGTCAGGCCCATCGTATCGGTCCTTGGAAAGGGTCTTGGTTTGATACGAAGGATGAAAAATATGATTCGATTCGAGGACGGTTGACACTGATGTACTACTACTAGTGGAGTACTATGCATAGTATTAGCAATAGTACTAGTACTACTAGTACTACTATGCATAGTACCACCTAGTACTCGCGTACTTCTAGTAATACTACTAGAGTATTATCCATACTCTAGTAGGCATACTGTAGTATGCATAATACATAATATACCCCACGTAATATTACTAGAGTATTATTCGTACTCTGGCCCCCTGCTGCCCCGCTAGTAGTCTTAACACTATGCATACTACTAATTATTAGTATGCATACTAGATTAGTAATACTAGCTAGTATGCATACTGTAGGACCTCTCGTTTTACTACTAGCTAGTATGCATACGAGCTCGTACATGTACTAGGAGTATCCATATGTGAGACATAATTATTTATTTTTATTTGATGTTGATGTTGATGTACGAGCGTACATGGTGTATGTTATATGAACATTCAAAATAAAATTATTTCCCTTGGGAGCCACGACATGCTACTTATTAGTAAGTGGCTCGAGCTAGATAGCTCATTCTTTGTTGATTAATCTTTTATAGTAAATTAATTGAATGCTTGGGAGTACCATGCTCCAGCAGGATTAACGAAAGATGGCTGTCTGGCAATTTACCCGTCGCACTTCATATTATAAAACAAAATCTGGGCAATTTCATGGACATGAAAGGAGGTATTTGCTTTGTGCATTTTAAGCGAACGCCCCTTCCTGCGCCATACTTGTGCCGTCGCCGTGGTCGAGGCTTGCGAGGGGGATCTTAGAGTTCTTGTGTCGGACGAAGTAAGTATAGGAACCAAAGAAAACTGTGCCCGTGACCATAACGGCAAAGAGAAAGAAAGCAATGATTGGGTTGGCCTTCTTTTTGCCGGAGTAATGTGCAACCTTGGCTGCAGTTTTGAAGGACTTGCAAACTTTGAAGCCGTCGTCTTCCTGGACGTCGTTGTTGATGTTTTGACCGCCACTGCAAAAGTAAGATTCATCGTACATGTCGCCGCACATGCCGTCGGAGGAGGAGCAGTCTACGCATGTTTTCTGGATTGCGGAAAAGGTTGAATAATCAAACCCGTAGTAGTTTCCAACAGAGTGCTTGATCATGCACGCATCATCGTAAAACATGTCAATAACAATGTCGCCCGTGCTGGAGTCGCATGTCGGGCCTGAGTAAAGCTGGTTGCCGTCGCTATCGACATAAGCTGCTTGGCAATCGAGGTAGTTCACCTCGTCACCTCCGCTGTAGTTGGCACAAGTGCTCTCACAAGTAGAGCAGTCAGCATAATTCCCATTGTAGTTTCCATCGTCATTTTCATCATTTTTGTCTTCCTCCTCATCCTTGTCCTCAGCGCGACGGCGGCAATTGGCGGTACACGTCCCGCAAAAGTTGTCCAGGTAGTTAACGTTGGCGTCGACGTAATCATTGAGTGGCATGACGTACTCGACGGAGTAGTCGCAGTCCCCGCAATATCCTTTTGAGGAGTCATTCGATCCGCAGAGGAAGTACGAGGCGTAGCCGACTGTCAGGGCGTGGTACTTGCCGTTGTAAAAGTTTTGCCCACCGTCGTCGTCGGTATTCTGGTGATACTTAACGCGATGGCACCGGCCGAACTCTACGTTCTTGCCGTATGAACCCGAACCGTCCTCCAGGCGACGAACTGCGGCTCCGCTGTCATTCGACACGAGGTTGGTGTCGGCGAGAGGACTGGCCTTCATCAAGCGCGGGCCGCCGGCTGCGGCGCCAGTTATCAAGGACGCCGCCGAAACTGAAACAAGAACAGCAATTGATCTCATTATTTCCAGGCAGATGTATTTAGCGCGTTCACACTGATGCTCTTTTCCGAACGAATTGAATTGATCCCGGCAGTCTTAAGGTCGTGGTCTATCTTTACACAGCTCTCGTCCCTTCCTGCTGTCCGTTCGACGTCGCTTTGTATGTGGTGTGTGTGGTAAGGTGGCGGCTCTTGCAATGTTCGAGGGCATACAAGACAAGATACAAATAAGTCGTTCCGCTCTTTCGGATCAAATCCATTTCAATTACATACCACCAGCAGTGTAGTCCCTTTGATGAGGCAGTTGACCTATGGCGTGCTCTTTACATACTATACGATCTGAAGAAAGTGTTTATTATGAACGGGCGGCATTGCGATGGCAGGCTTGTGGTAGGATTACAGTATATCGCCTCGACTTCACTTCCGCATTATGCATATTATGCATAATATGCATACATCAGACATGTACTCGCGTACTAGAGTACTGGAGTACTCCTACTACTAGTACTAGCTAGTACTTTAGTAGCAGTATGTGCATACTATAGGTGTAGCTAGTTATTACTACACGCGTAGGTAGTGTGGATACGAGTCGTAAATGTACTCTACGAGCTCGTAGTATGCATATATATATACTAATAATATTATATTATATTATATTACTCTAGAGTGTGCATAATATGCATACTAGCTAGTAGTAGAGTCTACGACTCGTAGTAGTGTTAAGAACTAATATTATTCATACCTGTGTTGGCTGGTTTAGTATTTTTTCGGCGAAGGTTTTGGATCGGCTTTTAGTGGCTGAATACGGATAGTACTTTTGGTACAGTACACGAGCTCGGACATGTACTGTACTCCTAGTAGGACTGCGGAATCATCGTGAGTTGGCAAAGGCGAAGGGATCCGGGGAGGCTGATTACACAACACAACATAAGAGTGCACGTATTCTATGAATACTCTAGACTACGAGCAGAGTATTTAAAATAATATTATATACGAGCGTACACTGTAAGGAGCTCTAAGAGCTCGTAGATCCATATTATGCATACTTTTTTCTTTTCATATTATATATTATTTTGATGTTGACGCCGCCCCCGCCCAGCGGCCCATTCTCTCTATTATGGTACTAGATCTAGCTAGTACGCCCATTCCCTTGCGTCGGTGAGAGATCTCGAGATATAGTATGGGTCGCATCCCTACTTTGAGCACGGTAGATCAGTCTTGCTGGCCTGCGTAGACCACTGCGGCCGTCAAGTTTGATGGTTCGATTATGATCAATGATTTTATTGAGTAATTCCGTTGATTTTTCGGCGGAACCATGGATATTGTCCCCATTGTTCCCTACTTCCGAATTCTAACTGTTTAGTTTGAGCCGATGACTCCTGAGATGACACATGTTGCCCCCTAAAAACTGCTAAGCTTGTCACCTGATCAGGTTTGCTGGTCGTCGGGAATTTCGAAACCGTCCGCTGACAAGCGAGAGGTCCTCCGTAATCCGAAGCTTTTTTCTCCGCTAGCTACCACTTCTTCTTCAAGTTTTTGCTCCCATGAATGGAGTGAGATTGAGGTGGGGGGTGGGCGGGCCGAATTATGGAGCGCTCTTTTGGTCCCTTTTCGCGCTAGTCATAGGTCTCGCTCTCTCAACTACGATTACAGGCGCGACATCCGCTCCCTCGGCACCTGAACGTGCATACCTCTCTGTCATTGCAAGCGACTCCATTGAGGTGTCCATTGAGCCCCCCCTGACTGACGGAGGATCACCAATCATGGCGTACACAATCGAATGGGATAAGGAACCTGGCGTTCCAGAGGTTCAGCGAGTCTCTACGTCTCTCGATCTTGGATCGAACGAGATCCAATCCATTACCACCTCACTCCCAGACATAAATGAGGTTCAGATCCTCCAATCGTCAGCAGTTCCAGTTGGAGAGGTCCTGACCATCACGGTTTCTCCTCGACCTAGTGAAATTTCGATTGGGGGAGAAGACGGCTATGTCCTTCGGCTCGACACAACTGCGACTGGGGGCTCGATGCAATATTCTGGTCGGATTGGCGCGACTGCCCCTGCCGATGGATCTCGGACTTCTATGACAGAAATTATTGGAAACATGTCCAACATGGTTGGGAGGCCTTCAGTGATCAAGCGAGATTCCAATGCTGATGGAGGTCATACGTATACGGTGACCTTTCCAACATCCATGGGCAATATTCCCACGGTCGAGGTTTTTGTATCGGATCTACCTGTCAAGGTCGAAGTCTTAGAAGAGGGAAACGTTCTGGGTGGTACGTTCCGCCTCGAATTTGAGGGAGAAATTACGACTGAAATTCCTGCCAATGCCAGTGCCTCCGTTTTGCAATCCAAACTTGAATCGATCTCTACCATTGGATCGCTAGCTGTCTCCCGAAGTAGGGCGGACGACCAAGGAGGTTACTCCTGGAAGATAGAGTTCGTATCAAACAAAAATGGCGGTAATGTCAAGGATCTAATCGTTCGTGAAAATAGATTGTCCACGAGTAATGCATCTGCTGGGAGTGCGTCCTTGGAAGTTGTACCTGGGGGGGTAAATGGTACTTATATTGAGGGCTTCTTTGTTATCGAGTTTGATGGAGAGAAGACTTTCGCGTTGGCTTCTGATTCAAGCGCCTCCGATGTGAAGGCAGCTTTGGAGGATTTGTTCAATATTGGCAAGGTAGATGTTACGCGTTCTTCTGGAGACTTGACTGGGGGCTATTCTTGGAAAATCAGTTTCTTGGAGGATGGAACTCGTATTCATCGTGGTGATATGCCTCCGTTTGGCGTAGAATCATTGCTCACTGACGGGGGATCCGCGTCTTTGACTCCCGCTGTGGTTGTCGACGAGGTGCGAAAGGGAACCAGCATGGAGGTACAAACGATTACTATTGCCGCTGGAGGTAGCTATGTTGATCCAACGTCGAGCTATCGGCTGCGCTTTTTGGCAGAAGAAACGTCTGACATACTTGCCCTACCAGCAGGGGGGACGACCTGCTTGGGATCGACCACCGCCAAACAAATTATCAAGACTAGCACGGATGATACAAGTGGGGAGGGAGGTGACAGTAGCGTTTCCCCGTTGACCACCTTCAATCTGCTGTACGAGGGTCGAATGACAGACTCGATATTTGCTAATGCCATCGGAGAATCATGCGAAAGCGTGGCTAACACGATTGCTCATGAGCTTGAAAGGATTCCTCCGCTGTACAGTGTGATCGTTTCGGGTCGCGATTCCGCCGCAGGGGATGAAGGCTGCGAGTGGGCCGTCACATTTGTGAGCGTGGTGGGAAATCCAGATCTTTTGCAGGTGGTGGCGCAACATGGAGCGCACACAGCAGGGCCTTCAACATCAGTTACTGTTGGAGTCAAGCCTTCGGTCGTCCGAGATACTATCGAGGTGATGCAACCTCCGGAGCTTCAAGGTGACTATCATCTCATACAGTCTGAACTTAGCAAACTCAGTGGAATCGGTCTTGTATCGGTGACATCTGACACAGTGGTCCCTGACTCTAATGGACAGTGTCACTGGCATGTGACATTTGAGTCCAATGCCGGAAATGTGGCTCCTTTCCATGTTTCCAAAAGCGGTTCTTCTGACTTTGGCTTAAGTGCCAAGCTCAATTCTGGGGATGTCGTAATGATTACAGATGATGAAGTTCGTGGGACATCAAAGCCTCTATCTGGAGACTTTACACTCTCGTTAAATGGGGAGGTTACGGAATATCTTCCATATGATGTGTCGGCTGACGCTCTCGAGTACGCTCTCGAAGCCCTCGATGAAGTAGGTGACGTAGACGTGACGAGACATGGTCCCGATGTGAATGGCTGTTGCGACTGGGATATCACATTCCTTTCTAATCTTGGACCGCTCCCCATCCTAGCGGGGGATGATCTTGATCTCAAGGGAACCGGTTCAGCCATATCGGCGACGAAGCAAGTGGTTGGTGTTGCCCCTCCTTTCAATGGGACAGACTATGGCTCAAGATCGATCATCGAGTTATCGTATCTTTCTGCGGTCATTTCTCCACTGACACAAGGTGTTCCTTACTACTTTCGGGTCACCGCTTCGAATGCTCTAGGATCAAGCCTTGCAGTGGCATCAGAGCCACCGTTGGCAATTCCCTTTCCTCGGTCCCCTTCACCTCCATCCTATGTTGATCTGGAAGCTAAGGATGGATCGACGCTTACTTTGGTCATTGGTGAACCAAAACACAATGGTGGAGAAATCATTGATAAGTATCGGGTAAACTATGGGACGAAAGAATTCCACAATGAAAAGCAACGGATCTCTTTGACATGTTCTCCTGAGTCTGAAGTTCAGACCTTGACAACCTATGCCGACGACATTAATGAAGTACAATACATTATTTTGGACAGTAGTTATATGGGGAATGGAGTTACGCACGAGACGCAGAGAGTTAACTGCGATGCAACTGGCGGAACGTTTGGGCTTGTAATCAGAAACGAAACTGTGTACTTTGATCACGATGCAGATGCTATTTCAATTCGTAAAGGTTTTGAATCTCTTCTTGGGGTTGATTCCGTTTCCATTCAAGTAGATAGTGATGGTGGGGGTGCTTGCGCTCCGTATAATGAAGCAACTGGGACTGCTGGAAGCTTCTCTGTCACATTCCTTTCTCTCTTGGTTGATTCAAGTGAAAGTTTCTTTTTTAAGTTAGAACGCAGTAGTCTAGAAGGTGCCACGAGGGTTGACATGGAAACAGTGACGAATTATGATGCCCCCATCGAAGGAAGATTTCGAATGTCGTTCAGGGGTGCTCTTTCTCGCTCAGTCGATACCTCCTTGAGCGCCCAGGATCTCGCCTTAGAGATTCAATCAGCTCTGCAAGATTTAGACACAGTCGAGAATGACGGACTGGTTGTTTCTGTTGTCGATCTTCCGAATGGAGGAAAAGAAAAGATTTTTTCTGTAGAATTTGTAGGCTACGGAGTGGGAGGGAACGTAGTTTCCATTCGGATTCCATCTGGTCACAATTTTGTCCGTGGATCTGGAGCCGAAGTCTTCGTTATTGCTGATGGTGAAGGCTACAAAGCGAGGAACGGGATTGACTTTGTCACTTCTAGAATCGGAAATGTCCTCTCTGGGTCTTTTCAGCTCCGTCTCCGCGGGCATATTACGGATGATATTCCCTTCAATGCGTCGGATGATGAACTCAAGGATCGACTGGAGGCACTGCCGAATGTTGGTAGAGTTAGCGTTCAAGCTGGCATTGGAAAACCGACCAAAGAGTACGGGTACACCTGGACGATTACCTTCCTTGCTAATCGTGGCTACTTTCCGCCCTTCACTAGAAATGTCGACGTCTTGGACTTTGTCAGCTCGTTGACAACGTCAGTGCCTAATGACTCTTCTGCAGACATTTTTATAGAGACTCTTCGTGATGGAGATGATCCTCTAGGGGGGACGTTTCAACTTTCTTTCAGTAATGGCATCACAACTGCTTCTACTCGTCCTCTCGAATCGTTTATTTCTGCAGCTAGGCTCGAAACTGAGCTAGAGCGCCTGGCAAATGTTGGAGATGTGTCTGTGTCTCGACTTCGATCTGATCTGGGTTACCACTGGGATGTAGAATTTGTCGGGTGCTCGGTCAAAAGCGGTGCGGACGTCTGCAACGATGGAAATCTATTACTATTGAATATCACAAGTGTAGACCTGACCGGATGCGGAGAAGTAGCACTCGAAGTCTCAGAAATTCAGCCAGGAAATGGTGCTGATGTCTGCCTCTACTTTCCCTCTGGGAGGTGCTCGGATGTTCGCGCGATTGAAGATGTATTTCCAGTTTCACATGAGCTTGAAGAGCTTGAGCTTGGGAAGACGTATTTCGTCCAGACAAGGTACCACAACTCCCATGGCTATGGACTTAGTCTCGTTTCTTCCCCTGTGTCAGTTTTTCCTAGTCACAATCCTCCCGGCGCTCCTCCTCCGATTCATCTCCGAGAGAGTACAGCAAAAAGTCTTACGTTGTCGTGGGAGCCTCCCTGGGAAAATGGGGGAAAACGGATCTCAGGCTACGAGCTTTGGATGGACGAATGGAGCGGGGGTAATCGCGTAATGGTTTATGACGGTGCCGGTAGGCCCGACAAATTAACTTGCATAATTTCCACGAGAGATTTGGGGATTCAATCGCAGGTTGTTGAGTTTGGTCGACAGTACCAGTTTCAGTTGCGAGCCATAAACAACTGTAGCGTCGAGGATCCAGACCGCGCCTGCTACGGTACCTTTAGCAAAGTCCAAGTGTTCACAGTGCGGGATCCGAGGAGGCCGTTACCCCCGGCAGCTCCCCTACGTGATGCTCGAACGAATGTATCCGGGCCCTCGGGGGCAGCAATCAGTATCATGTGGTCTCCTCCAGTTGACAATGGCGGTTCTCCTATCACAGGATATATCCTGTATATCAAGCATCCAGACGATAAGACGGACACACTTTCTCTTGGCCCCGAGGTGACACTTCAGACAATTCAAGATCTGGATGCAGGCAAGCTATACCGGTTCTATATTGTTGCCGTTAATAGTGTGGGACGATCGCCCCATAGTCCTGTGCTAACAGTGGTCGCGGCTGTCTGTCCGGGTAAAGATATGTCTATGAATGAAACGTTCGCGACAGCTTCCTTCCGCCCTACAACTACTGCGATTGAAGAGCACGAAATAACGGTGGAGTGGTCTTCTCCGGCATCGGAAAGCACTGGTGGAACACCCATCACAGGTTACAGGTTATACATGTACGAGAGTGTAGGGCTGAATACAAAATCTAATCCAGAGCCCGTTCGTCAAGAGGTTCAAGATATTCATATAGTTGGATCGGATGATTCAATCGGTGGCGTATTTACCGTCTTGTTTCGTGGCGAGGAGAGTTCGCCAATTTCAGTCGACGCCTCGGCTCTGGACATGAAGTATGCGCTCGAAAACCTGGACAGCATCAATGCTTTGTCGGTCCAAAAGATTCAAGAGTTGTGGTGGAGGGTCACATTTTTGTCGGAGCCGGGGAATCTTCCACTTTTCAAAACTAAAAGCGGCAGGCTTGTTGGTTCTGAGCAAATCCGAGTTATTGCGACGGAACACATCAGTGGTGATCCTGCAGTCTTAGTTTATGACGGTGCAGGCTCACCCAGCACGAGACGGTTCGTCGTGATGGGTTTAGTTCCAGGTGCAAAGTATGCCTTCAAGGTTGCTCCAATGAATGCTGTGGGCGATGGCATTTTAAGCCTTGCCTCGATGACAGTCATTGCTCGAGCGGGGGCGAGCGCCAAATTCACGACGGCATCTGGTAGTGCTCTTTCGAAAGGAATCGTAGGATATATCCAGGAAGTGCAGGTTGTTGTCTTTGCGTCCAACGACTGTGACGCTGACGGGTTGATACTTTCATTTGGGAGTGGATCAATTGATCATACAAGCAATTTGTGCGATGAAAGCTCTTGGAGTTTTGAAGCCGCAATAGAAGCCCTTCCCGGGGTGGGCGATGTCCGTGTTACACGAAAGGACCTCTTCACGATAGGTGGGTCTAAAGGTTATGCATGGAGTGTGACCTTTTTATCTTTCAGAGGTGGCGTTGCCCCGCTGCAGGTCGACCTTACGAGAGTTAATAATGGCAAGGATGCATCGGATTGGTTCGGAGAAGATGCCGTCTATGTATCAGAGTTCCTTCGTGAGCAAGCCAACGAAATCACAATTGAACCCAAAAAAGCTTCTGGCGCCGCCGTGAGGGATATTGCAGTGTCGAACGGCATGGCTGGGACAGACATTTTCTTTTCAGAACTGTGGAAGTCAGATGGTACTGTCTTGGATGGTTCTCACGATTGGTACTCGGATGGGGGCTTGGCGGTTTATAATTCTGCCCATTACGAAAAACAAGAAATTTTTGTGCCTGTCGGGGTTGGTACGTTTCACCTAATTATGGATACTACATATTCGAGCGCAAAGTCAACGGGACGCATAGGAGGCATTTTAGACATGTCAAGTGACCTCAATGCAGAAAACTTGACAGAAGCTCTGCTGCAAGACGCCCTCGGGGCCCTTCGAAATGTTGGAGGCGTTCTTGTATCGTCATCTCCACATGTTGATCCACACGGCACCGTCTACACGGTTACCTTTGTTACCGTTTTGGGCGAGATGCCGCTTTTGGACTCCTCAGAACACCTAGTAGTTGTGTCTCGGCAAAAGCATCAGATTGGCGTCGCCGAGGTTCAAACTATCACTTCAGCTGCTGATAAGAAATTTATTTATGAAATACAATCTGTGGCTATCGCGGCATCGGCTGTCAACTTCACGCTGTCATTCGATCAAAGTTCTGACACCAATCCCATTTTGTGCGATTTTGAATCAATTATAGAAGCACAGAATGCGGCTAGCATTCTTCAGGTCGAACTAGAGGGGTTAGCTTCCAAAGTTTCCATCCTTGTCAATACTGAATCGACTGGGGGGGATGGGAGTGACGCAGATCCTTGGACTTTTCGAATTACCTTTCTCGAACCCTTGGGACCTCTTCCTCTCCTCGAGTCGGACAAAGCCCTGGTGTCTCGGCTTGTACAGGGCAAGTCTAACATGTTGGGCACAATGGTTCTTTTCTACGATGGAAAATATACCGACGATATATCGTATAGTGATTCCGCTGAAATAATAAAGGAGAAGCTCGAAAATCTTTCAACGATTGAGGAGGTCGATGTTCGTAAGATTGACAGGCGCAACGGATATCAGTGGGAAGTAACCTTTACCCGGGCCATCGGCAATCTTCCAAGCATTATAGCCCATACACAAATCTTTGAGATTCAGAAAATAAAGATAGCAGGTGGACATCCGACGCCACTCGGAGGTTATTTCCAGCTCTTTTATGGTGAACATGGTGAAGAGACTACACCTCTCGCTTTTGATTCTTCCGCGGGGGTAGTAAAGTCGGCTCTGGAAGCACTTGCTTTGATTGATTACGTTGACATTGATCGCGTCGCTAAGGTCAATGGTCAATACGAATGGTCTGTTACCTTCCGACGGCCTCAAACTCCTGACAAACTCGGTATCAACGTCATAGGCCTGACAGGTACACTTGATACTATCAACACTGGTCTCTCTACTGTTGTCACGGCCGATCCCATATCACTTGTCGCCTCGTCAGGAGGAAATCCCAGGGTAGATGTAAAAGAAAAGGTCGCTGGCCTTCCTAGCTATACTGCCAGATATTTTGCCGACAAAGTAGGGACATATTCCCTTGCAATACTTCAGCTACAAAATGGTGGTTTGAGTGCAAAATACTACGACAATCAATGGCTCCTTGATGATCCTGTCATGGAAACCGTCGACCCGAGCATTAACTTTCGTTGGGGTGATGGACCCCTGACCCCTTACGGACGCGACTTTGTTAGCATTCGATGGTGGGGTAAGATTCAACCAACCACAACAGAGGAGTACACATTCTTCGTCAAAGCTGACGATGGCTTTCGGCTCTATATAGATCACGAACTGTTAATTGATGCTTGGAACGAGGTGAGGGATATCAGCGGGGGGCCAGTTGTTGTTGGCAACGAAATGAGGGCTTCTTTTGGGTTAAGTCAGGGTACATTTCACGACCTTCGTTTTGACTACAGGGAGATTACTGGGGAGGCATATGTTGAGCTATTTTGGGGTTCGAGCTCGATTAGAAAGCAGGCGATTTCCCCATCACAGCTTTTCCACCCGACACATATCTCTGCGAGCCCATTCCCCGTGCAAGTGGCACCTGGAGCAACTGACTATGCCCACAGTGACTTTGTTGACATACCGACGAAGGATCGGACCAGGACAGTAGCCGGTGAACCAACTCACTTCGTTATCCAAGCGAGAGATTTTAAGGGCAACGACAAAAGCCAACATGGAGGCTCGCAAGGAGACTTCTCGTCGCCTCGGGATCAGTTTGTTGTCGACATCACAAGTGAACGTGGCGTGGTTTTATCAGGAGCAGTCGAGTACATCGGCTCGGGGCGGTACCGTGTGGACTACATGTTGAACAAGGCAGGATCCTACATCGTTAGTGTCAAGACAAGAGGGACAGATATTCATTGCGGCCGTGGGGTAGAAGAAAAATGTTCTCCGTTCAAGCTCTTCGTTGAACCAGGCTCGACCGTTCCATCCATGACCGAGGCCGAAAGCTTGCCGCTCCTGGATTCACTCGTTGAAGCCAGAGCCGGCGAAAGAGGCCTCATCTTCGTTCAAGCGAAGGATGCGTACGGTAACAATCGCTCAGTTGGAGGAGATCAACTGGAGGCCATATTCGCCAACAAAGATAATGAAATTCAATACCGAGGAAATGTCTTTGACGAGGACGATGGATCATATCAAATATCCTTCTCAATTCCTGTTGCCGGGTTTTACTCAGTCAGTCTTCAGTTAGGAGGGCAACCAATCAAGACTTGCGTTGGTGTGACGGGTCTCCTTTGGTACGAGAGGGCTTTTGATGGGATTGGCGCCTACACTGCGCCATCGTTTTGTCGCATAGGGCGTGACGATTTGCTTCGTGTGATTCATCACGACCTGCATACACCAAGCTCAATTATTGTGGAGACTTCTGACTACAAGGGGGGCCTGTCTGCTGCCACTGTCGGAGTCGAAACAGGATTTCAGGTACAAGCCCGAGACAAATTTGGAAATCTTCGTTATGGAGCAAAGACAAGCCATCTTGATGCGCTCGGAGACGGATCTTCCGATGTATTTCTGGCAATTGCTGCTGGTCCTGGTGACACTTACATTCGTACTTCGTCGGCCGTTCAAGTCATCACCAGCTCGGACAGCTCCCTTGCTGGGTCGTTTCGTCTAGAGTACGGCAATGCAACAAGCTTGGACCTTCCCCACGACATTTGTGCTCCGGCGTTGCAAGCTGCCTTGGCGAAAGTGCATTCTCCCAACGCTCAGATTTCTGTTACCAAACGTACAGACTCGATTGGAAACAGCAAATGGGAAGTCACCTTTTTGAGCCATTTAGACAAGTGGCTTCAAAAACCCCTAACTGTTGTTCCTGCCTCGACTGGTGGAGGTACGACAAGCGTTCATAAAACTATCTCAGTGATGAAGGCTGCACATGGCGGGCTATATCCAATGAGGTACACAGCTTGGATAACGGGGGTCTACAAACTTGCTGTGACAACATACACGGGTGCTGAAGTATCTCAAAGTAACTTTACAATTCAAGTCTCTGATGGTCCGGTACGAGCGTCCTCGTCTATCGCCAATGGTCAAGGCCTTATATCGGCCATTGCTGGTGAACCTATCTCTTTTCAAATCCAAGCGAGGGACAAGCATCGCCCAGAAATCCAGGTCATTCATGCCTCCGCTCCAATCATTGACCTCGTTCACGAGATTCAAAACATAAACATTGGAACTAAAATTGGAAATTCTTTCTCTCTCTCGTTTCGAGGCCAGAGAACGACTGCATTTATAGTCGGGACATCAACGATATCTCATATTTTGGAGGCCTTAGAAGCTCTACCAACAATATCCTCAGTAGGAGTCAATGTGCAAGTTTTTTCAACTTCATATAACGCTGGCGTAATTTTTCCAGGAGATGATATCGAAGTAACTTTTCTTGGTGATCATGGCGACCTCCCTATACTTCTCAGCACTGGATCCGAGATAATCCATGAATCTGTAGCTGGAGAATCTCCTCATAGAATCGAACGGCAGGTGATCAAATGTAATGCGAGTGGTGGTGAAGTCACCGTAGCTTACGGCGAGAGAACCTCAGTACTGAAGTATCGAGAGACAGTAGACTCAATCGAGTCCATTCTGTCTGATCTGTATAGTAGTCTTGTATCAGTTGTCGATTTTGACGGTCTGCCTGCAGTTCTCTGCTCAAGCGCTGGCAAGGTGCTGTTTTTGGACTTCGTCCACTCGTCTGGAGACCTTGATGCCGTCAGGGTAATCAGGCCGAAGCTTCAAGGCGGAACTTTGGTCATTTATGGGGATGGACAAGAAGCGGAGGGTGCTGTCAATGGCATTCACCCGGTGATGGGAAACTTCACTCTCGGTCTTAATGATGAGGTTACCTGGCCCATTCCAGTGAGCGCCTCTGCTAACAAGGTACGGGAAGCTCTTGAGGCTCTTCATTCCATTGGTACTGTGATTGTTTCAAGGGATGACATTGGATACATCCACGGGGTGCCCCTCTTCCCTTTCTGGTCTGTTACATTTGCTGTCGAAGGTGAAGGTGCATGCCAGCTAAGTTCCTGGGGGGGGTGCCCAGCCAATATCGGTGATGTTCCCAGTCTGCTGTCCAGTTCCCATGGGCTTTTCAATGTTCGTGGAACAATGCAACAACAAGCCCGTCCGACTGTGGAAATAGACGAAGTTCAGAATGGGAGCTTGGGAAATAACAGAGGAAGCAATGAAGACATGGACAAGATTGAAGTCGTAATCAGGAATAGCAACAATGCTGCGTCGGGCATTGGGATGGCCGAGATTCAAACTATTCGATGCTCCTACACTGGTGACGCTTTACTTGAAGGAAAGTATTTGGGAGGAAATCTTACACTTCAATTTCTTTCTTATGCCCTGACCGTAGATGTAAATGCACCCCTTTCAGAATTAGAGGAATTACTGGTAAATACTATACCTCAGCTGGACTTCGTATCTACAGAGGGCAGCTCGCACGGGACCATTTGTCACTTTGACCCTGACGATCCTGTTGTGGCGTCAACAATTATCACTTTTTCGTTCAAAGATGGACCACTTCCACTAATGAAGGTTGCTTCGTCTAGTGGTGGGGTTACCGTTTCGACGATAAATAATGTTGACCGAATAGATGGCATAGAAAGCCTTGGTCAGGGTCTTTACACGGTAACTTACACGGCCACGATCAGTGGTCACTACGACATTGCCATCTACATTGATGAAAGGAGTATTTGGTCTGATCTTTCGGCGGGAGTCACTGTCCAGCCTACCAGAGCCAGTGCTCTTGAAAGCAGGCACGATTCCAAACCTATCGCGACTGAGGGAATTTTGCAAGAGTTTTTCATTCAAACTAAAGACATTTATGGAAACGATCTACGCCTTCCCCTGGAACAAGAGAAAGATGATCTGTCGGTCCGTCTGCGGGGTGTACCCCATAAATGCAGTGGTCAGACCGATGTGGTCGAGATGGTCGCAGTCATAGAGTACGACCCGCTCGTTGATAGTGGCGGCCGTTATCGTGTTTTTTACACGCCCAGCCTAGCTGGGATATATGAGATGTCAGTCATGCTTCGCAGCTCGGGTGGCCTTCTTGCCACGTACTACAAGAATGATGATTTCACCCAGGGTGTTCGTGACAAAAAGGATAGAGAGCATGCTTCATACTGCGATTCCTCATGGTGTGTCCAAGACCCAGAAATGTGCAAGCCCACAACAAGGTTGGATTCGCAAATAAACTTCGATTGGGGCTTTAAATCTCCTCTGCCAGTGGTTGGAGATTTTCCCATCGACTATTTCTCTGTCCAATGGAAGGGACATATCATTGCTCCGGCGACAGACGAGTACCGATTTGATATCACTCTCAATGGTGGAGTCCGTCTATTCATTGGAGAGACGGTTGTCGTTGATACTCTACCCCAGTCTTCTTACAAGACCGTGTCAGGGACTGTGGTATTGGATGCTGGGAAGTTTTATCCCATCAAAGTTGAGTACATGCATTCCACTGACGAGGCTTTGATTGTATTCTACTGGTCCTCCACAATATTCGAGAGAGAGATAGTACCCCGTTCGGTGCTATATTATACGTGTCATATTGGCAGTGATGAGAATCTCCACCCCAGCCCATTTTCTATTAATGTTCTACCCGGTGCAATTGATGTTTCGTCGATGGCTTCTGGAGATGGGCTTAACAGTTGTGTTGCCACAAACAAGTGCTCCTTCGAGATACAGACCAAAGACTCGTTTGGAAACAATCGATTTAATGACGGCAAAGATCCCCCCTTTCAAATTTCTATATTGGGCATTGAGGGATGGGCATATGAGGGCCGAGTCAACGACGAAACTAAAACTCTCACTGGACCCGTGTCCGTTGCTGCAGCTGTATCGAGTCAGGGTTGGCTTTATCTGGACTCAGTAACAGCTGAGCACGGCCTTTCAATTGTCACAACAAGAAAGAATTTGCTGAATAATATTAATCGTGGTGACACAATTGTTCTGGAGGGACACAGGTATACTGTTGCAATGACTGGTAAATTCGACGCATTCAGCGTCCCTCTCGATGGACCATACTTGGGACTTTCATCAGAATTTATTTCCTTATTCAAAATTGACTCTGGCTGTTTGACAGGAAGACACACTGCCACCTACACTCCTCTTATTAGGGGGAAGTACGAGGTGGACGTCAAAGTTCCTTCCGATCTGGAAGGATTTCCACAAAGTATTGGTGGCTTCCCTCGTTTTCTTCATGTCGAGCCTGACAAAACAGATCCAAGTTGGAGCACGGCTCGTGGAGGTGGCCTTTCTGCTGCGGTAGCGGGAATCAGGGCAGAATTTGTCATTCAGGCCAAAGACGATTACGGTAACAATCAGTTATTCAGTTCAGAGAATGATAAATTCGAGATCTTCGTGTTCCCAGAAGGCGACGACACCAATTTTATTGTCGGTGATGTGGAAGCCAGGACCAACGGGGCCTTCGGTGCAAGTTATCTCCCAGAAAAGTCTGGTCATCATACTGTGGTCATCGTTCAGATCACATCCAGGGAAATTCAGACTATTTCGACCCAATACAGCAGCTTTGCTCGAGGAGGAACATTTTCGCTAACTCACAAGGGTCAAGTCACTCCCGAAATTTCATGGAATGCCACAGCTACGGTTGTGGAAGAAATGCTCGAATCTTTGTCAACAATTGATGATGTTGCCGTGTCTAAGAATACTCTTGATCGATACAATTTCCAGTACACCGTTACATTCGAGTCTGCTATTGGTAATGTTCCTGAGCTTATGGTCAGTGTTGACTCGTTGCTGGGGAATGAGCGATCTTGGACTGTCTCATCGTTAGACGGGGAATTTCGACACATAATGACAAGGGGTCCACATGATGACAATTCAGAAATGTATCCTAATGCTTCACTTCGACACGAAGTACAGCGACTGACTGTCGAGATGCCATTAGAATCGATAGACGGTGCTACTTTTACCCTTGGATTCCGGGGCAGAAAGACTGATCCTTTGCCTTTTGATGCCGCGACCGAGGACTTATTGGCCAGTCTTAAGCAATTGGACACCGTTGGAGAAATGGTCGTTGTGAGAGATTCCGAAAGCATGACGTCCAATAGCTGGACAATTACCTTTACCCCGGACCAAGGAGATGATATGGCTAGTCTTGGCAATTTTGGGAACCTACCTGAGCTTTTGGTCCAGGATTACCATGACAGTGTCTCCGCTCAAGTACAAACAATACATGACGGCTGGAGTCCATTTCGTGTGTTGGTATCGCCGGGCGTTACGAGTTTAGCTCATTGCACCGCGACGGACTTTGCCGGAGTTGATAACTATGAGGGGCTATCTCGAGGAGTTTATAGGTCCTTGACGCATTTTCGCATCCACCTCAGAGATCAATATTCCAACAAGAATTTTGTCGACGTAGGCACGCACGGGTTCCTAGTTCGACTCTCAGGGCAAGAAACCGTCCATGGCAACTTGCGATATTTATCAGATGGAGTTTACGAGGCCTCTTATGTTGCTCCGAGAGTAGGTGAGTATTCTATGCGAGTCGAAGGGGTGACCCCAGGGCTCAAGACTCGACTATTTTCCAATCGTTGGCTGCAAGAGGGTTCGGCAGAAGAAAGGGTCGATCATACAATTGATTTTGTATGGACAGACAAGGAGCCTCTTACCACTGTCGGCAACCATTTTGTTAGTGCCAGGTGGACCGGCTACCTTCTGCCAATCTATAATGAAGTATACACATTTTCTATTCATTTGAACGATGGTGCGTTCGCAAAGTTGTGGGTCGGAGAAGACTTGATCATTAAGGCCGGCGAAACAACGGGTGACACACCTACGCAGCTCTCGTCTAATCGCATGTCCCCTATTACTCTTGAATACCAAGCGGAATGGAGCAAGCATTTAAGTCTTTTCTGGTCTAGCTCTTCACAACTTCGTGAACTGGTTCATTGGAGTCGTTTCTTTCAAGGAGAAACGCCGATTAAGTTATCCCCCTTTTCAGTAAGCATTTCTCCCATACTTCCAAGCGCCCCAAGAAATTTAACCGCGACCATCACTGGGGCAGAGTCCCTTCTCGTCGAATGGCTAGATCCTATTGAAGATGGAGGTGAAAATGTAACTAGTTACACACTCGAAGTGACTGAACGGGAAGGGGGTAGAGCTGTGGCCAACTTGGATGTGTCAAATGAGACGAAAACCCATTCCTACGATTATGGTGCCTATTTCACCCAGCTGAAAAATTTGCAGCCGGGAGTGGAGCTTTTGATAAAATGTTTTGCCAAAAACTCGAAGGGAATTGGAGATCCAAACAGCGTGGTCGCAATTCCTATGGGACGCCCGGGTGCAGTAGACTCCCTCACACTCGAACGAGGTCCATCGAGTCCTTCGACAATCGTGGTTTCGTTTCCACCAATTTCAGATGAGAAATCAAATGGTGCTATGATTGAATACTACAGTATTGAATGGTCAACTGACCCTTTATTCCGTCACTGGAATGAGAAAAAAAGAATTGTGGTCACTAAACATTCCGTCACAGGATTCAATCCGGGTCAAGAATATTATTTTCGTGTCTTCGGCACTAATGCAATGGGGAATGGACCCCCATCTCCCGAAGGAACGCTGACTCCTGGCAGTGAGCCCGACGCTGTCCTTCAAAACGCCTTCCAGCTCTCACCGCTAATCAGCTCGAAAACTACGTCAGTCGCACAGTCTTCCACTTCTTTAGTTGCGACCTGGACAAATCCATCGAAATGTAATGGGTTTCCCTTGTCAGGCTTCCTCTTGGAATATTGGGTTTCAAATGAGATTCTGTCTCCAAGTCACCGAATAGTCGAGATTGATAATCCGAACGTAAATATGTATACTCTGACCGACCTTACTCCTGGACAGCCGTACAGCGCAAAGTTGTCAGTCCGCAACAGTCTGGGATATTCAAATCCAGTATTGTCAGTGCCAGAAGAGATGGCACCACCTCGACAGGCACCGTCAGAGCCAAACAGTGTTCGCGTGGGACTGGATTCTGGTCGTTCGCTTCGAGTCCTGTTCTCTGACCCCAGTAGCGACGGTGGTGACGAAATTTCCCAGTATAGAATCGAATGGGACGAGAATCCAACTTTTACGAGCTCTAGTGGGTTACCTCAGGGATATTACAACAAGTTGGCATCGAGATGTGTTCCAATTTGTGAGCATGTCATTTTCGGTCTTACCCGAGGAACGGACTACTACGTCCGTATCATGGCGTACAACTCGTTTGGGTATTCTGCGCCATCGCTTTCGACCCCTTTCAAACTGTCCCCCGTAAGTCTACCTTCACCTCCAGTAGAAGTGAATGTCAGCAGGGTAGGTAGCCACTTACTTCAAGTTTCCTTTTTTCAGTCGGTGGATGATGGAGGTGCGAAAATAACTCAATATAAGATTGAGTGGGTGGAGATGGGATCGATTCGAGACAATGCATTATACCTACCTTATACTGTACAGACTATCACTGTGAGTGATGAGGCAGAAGACTTTTCTCTTTCATTCCATGGTCATAAGACGGTGGCAATACAGTCCGATACTAGTACCCACAGATTAGCCCAAGCTATCTCGGCACTACCTAGCATTGGAACGGTTCGAGTTACCAAGAAAGAAGGGGTGGATTCTAACACTTTTCAGGCAACGTTTCCTTCTTATCGCAATATGGAAAAAATTCTCGTCAATTCAGCTGATGTTTCGGTTGAAGTTGTTGTGAGAGCGTACGATGGCTATGAGGTGCAATCTATAAGAGCACGTGGGCGAACTGAAGGATCCTTTCGACTTGCGATGAGTACGCACGCGACAGACGATATCGCATTCAATGCCACCACCAGTCAAATGAAGGCATCAATTGAGAGTCTGAATGGAGTAGGGAGAGTTGAGGTTAGGCGGAAGGGCGTCGAGCGCTTTGAATGGTTGGTGATGTTTCTTGAGAGTTATGCGTACCCCTCGGGAGATGTCCCCTTATTACGGGGACTCGGAGAAGTGGACATTTCGGAAACTATAAAAGGCAGGCTCCCAAGGATTCCTGCGGAAACAAGCTTGGAGGTGGACACAGATGATACTGGCAATCACTTATCTAGAAACATTACTGTAAATTCCAAGGGTCGCCATCTTATCCTGGTTTCTGCGTTGAACATTGCAGGACAGGGACCGTCTGGCAGGGCTCTCTATGAGGGGCTAGAATCTATCATCAACCAGTAATTCAAATATTTTAGGAGCGTATGCCTTTCTCGTGCAATGGGCAGCTTACGACAGACTAGAATGGTGTATTTGGGTCAAATACGGTAGCGATTACTACTCTATTCCCAATTTGAGAAACTAGTGTTGTACTATCGTCAGATAATGTAACAAATAAATAATAGTAAGAGAATGAGACTCTGGTAATGAGAGATTAAGAACTTTTCGCTTTGAAATTGCTGAACAAGTTTGATCACTGATCAGTCGAGTGGGACAGGTCTACTCTTGCGACGATGATGACCTATTCAAGCAAAGAAATAAATTCATGGAGATTTGAACCAAAGGAAAGCTGGCGCCTCGTCACCTTTTATTCATCCTTGTAGAATTTATTCAAGGGTTTCCCGAGGTGAGGCACTATGGTACTCTCTATATTGAGGGTTCTCTCTCCAAGCTTTGGGTTCTTCTTTCTGCCCTTTGTATCAGCCGGTGGTCTCAGCCAGTCTATTGACATTGAAGGGGATAATCTGTTTTACCACCTGGGAGGAAGAGATATCATCACAGGCGCGGAAGAAACTATCCTCGAGCCGGGACAAATTTACGACGTCCGAATCACAGCATTCAATGCGTTCGGAGCAGGAGAAGTAAACGAAGTCAAGGGTATCGGCCCTTTGAAAGACATGGTTCCAACCGCACCTCGAAGCGTGATAATGTCCACGAATTCTTCAGATGACTTGGTGTTAGACTTTTGTACGCCCGAGCTAGATGGAGGGAGCGCGATTGAGAGGTACGTGGTAAAATATGACACTTCAGATCATTTTGAAGATGCGAAGAGTGTAGTGGCACCTGTGGTGAGAGAAAAGCAGTCGTTCGTCGTCGAGTCACCCGATGTCCAGAATGAGGTACAGACTGTACGAGCGACTGTCGAGGTAATGAACGAGGTACAGTCGGTCCGCTCGACGGTAAATGGCATTGACGAGATACAGATGGTGACAACAAGCGCGGACAAGGTTTATGCAGAAGTTCAGACGGTTACAACCACTGCCATTGACAATGATGAAGAGCAGGTCATTTCAGTTGTGGCGGATGATATAGATGAAATCCAACTTGTTCAAATACACGGCGATGACGTTCCTGAGGTCCAGGCTGTGACTGTATCAGTGGATCGCATCGACGAGGTCCAGCGCCTGGGTGTTCTTATTTCAAACATCAACACGGACGGTGACGGAGTTGTCAGCGCGGCATGCTATGGCATCAGTGTTGGAGAGCCATGTGAAGACATAGAGAATGCCATATCGGGATCGTTTACGGCATCCTTTGACTTTGACAGCTGCGGAGTAGATAGCATACACGGAGTGGGCTCTAATTATTGTCAAGAGGCCATCTCACTTTATGAACCTTCGTTGGGCGATATATCTTGCAGTCCAGGGCTGATTTCGAGCCCAAGAAGCGGAGGAGGCCACTGTGTATCAGCACCCGTAACCCCTCAGATCTTTGGGGCTCTAGAAGGAAACCCCGGAACACTTCAGAAGGCAATCAACGACCTAGTCGATGACAACGGCAAACGATTTATGACGGTACTTTCCATTCCGGTAAAGCACACTGGAGTAACGGTTACCAGAAATAGTCGCATTAAGACAAAGGGTTCCTGCTTCCTGGATCCTAGCGGTGGACCAGCAACCTGCTCGGGACAATATGAGATCTTGTACAACATTACCTTCGATGCATTCCACACCAGTGGCAACGTCCCCTCTCTCGTCGTTGAGCAAAGCAATATAAGAGTTGACACATCAAGCTCGGAATATAATAATATACTTTGCCCCGGCAGTCATTACGCAAGTGGCTGCAGTTTACCGATTGGATCGGCGGCCGACGGCACCTATGGCAATTTCTATGATAATTCCGCTTCAGACACAGCGGTTGAATACGTTCAAGGAACCCAACCGCGCGGGATGATTGCATTAAGCTACGAGTGCGAATCGAGTGTGACGGTCCTTCCTGAAGGAAACCTAATGTCGACTTCAATATCTGGTTTGCAGGCTACCTTTGACAGCAATACGTTTTCTGACGGCATTCGTGTTGGCCAGTACCTTCGCTTTAGCTCTGGTGATGGTATCGACTTTTATCGCAACATCGTAGCTACAGACAACAACTCTGACCAAATAACTTTTGATAGCCCTGTTCCTTCCGAGGCAATTTACGGAGATGTCGAGTACGGTTTTTACTACTCGGACTGGGAAAGAGTTGACAACAGCACTGGGGTAAGCGATCTTTGCCTGAGAGAGCGTATACACAAGACGTTGCCCGTCGATATCGACATTCGTATGTCGTCAGTTTCTACAAGAGACTGGGAAGGGAAAATTGGAGGACTAGGAAATATAGATTCCACAGGTATCATTGTTTCGAGGAGTCTGGTGGAGGATTTGTTTTCCTCAATTGGGTTTGTTTGGCGTGTCACCTTCACAAAGCAGCCAGGAAACGTCAACGAAATGAACTGCATGACAATATCCGACGGTGCAGACTGCTCTGTCACGACTGAGCAGCAGTCTTCTGTTGTTGGGGGTGCATTCAAACTCTCGACCACTTGGCCTCACGAATATGAATCGGAAGTTCCTACAATATATTTTTCCGACCACCTACAATCCAATGTCGACGCCTCAACTCTCAAAGCGAGTCTCGAATCGATATACGACGATCATGGCACTGCTGTCTTTGGCTTTCTCGACGTTGTCCGCAGTTCGTATGTTCCGCCATCTCACATGAGATGGGCAGGGGGATACTTGTGGACAATATCATTCGTCTCCCGAGGAGGAAATATTCCAGCAATAGGTACTGATGATAGCAACCTCATTGGATCAAATGTTCGGCTCGAGGTAGCCGATGAAAATTCTGGCGTTGCTGATACCTATCAGGGGATTCCGAACTATGCTTACTTTTCCGCAGACAACCCTGGGACTGCTCGTGATGGAAATCAGGTTTCGGGATCCTTTGCTCTTTCTTGGGACGGCAATCGCATCTATGATGCGCTTTCGACCATGAACATATTTAGTATCAGGACAGGGGGGGAAGGACCGGACAGGCACACGGCTCTTTCCGCTTCGGCGATGGAAGCCTTATTACATCAGCACTTGCTTAGAGAGTCGAAAAATAGGGATCGAATAGCTGTCACCAGGTCATCAAATACTTCACAGTGGATGAGTTATACGTACACTATTGTCTTTCGCCACCAAGATGTTGGGGGGGATGTGCCTCCTGTAGTCTATGTCGAAACCACTTCGTCTCTTTTCGGACAGGGCGCAGTGATTGCGGTCACTGAAGGTGTTCAAGGGACTTCTATTCGAGGAACGTTCAACTTGCGATTTAATGGAGAAACAACGAGACCAATTAACCACGATGCTTCCGACCAAGATATGCAAGACGCTTTAAACCAGCTTAGTTCAATTACTCCTTCTGCTGTGATTGTTTCTCGAACACCAGAACCAGTGGTGATGGGCCCTCCAGACGGACGTAGTGGATTAAGCACCCAGGTAGGCGGCTATATCTGGTATGTGACATTTAGCTCAAACGTGTGGAAGGATCCCACAATATCGCATGATTTATCTTATATTCCTGGCAATTGGTTCGGGCCCGCGGCTGTCACCGATGAAAACTGGGAATCGGGTTTTTCCAAGGCATGGGGTAAGAATGTGGGAAATGTTCCCCTGATAGAATGTGTTGCCTCTGGTTTATCAACATCGTACGGTGACTTCCCCGATCATGGTTGTCTTGTGGAAGAAGCAATTCGTGGAACAGACCCCCTGGGAGGTGGCTTCACGCTATGCCTGGATTCGTCGACATATTCGAACGGAGTTATGAGCGTCCGCGAAGACGCCTGCACAGATTTGATTGCTCATAACGCGCCAGCGTCTGCTATTGATAGCGACTGGGATGGATCTTCGCTGGAGGAAAAACTGGAAGCTCTTCCAAATGTTGGTGACTTGACGGTGACACGAGGCCCCGTAGATAGCAGAAATGGGGGCTATTCCTGGTTCGTTACCTTTTTGCGAGATGCTGATGGTCCCTGTCAGCAAAGAGATGAATTTACTGGGTTTTGCAATTCCCCTGGGAACGTTCCCAAGATTTGTCAGGAAGGAAGGGGATCCACTCCCTGTGATCTTTCACAGTTAAGAGGAAGCTGCGAGCGACCAGGATCGTGCATGAAAATGAAGGTTGTAGACGTGGAAGACTCTGCTACAGGCTCTCTTCCGTTTGGTCCTGCTGAGCGTCTAGTAATTGCGACAGTAGACTCCAAGTACACGGGCTGGGAAGATGGTTCGGTTGTCGATATCAGTGGTGCTATTGCTGAGTATAAATTGTCAGTAAATGGAACAGACACTAGCTGTATCCGGCATAATGCTCAGGCTCACGATATTGAAGTAGACATTAAAGCTGCGCTTAATCATGGCGACAGCAGCGACACGGGTGTGGTCCGTGTAGAGCGACGTCGGTCCAATATTGACGCCCCGAACGGGTTTTTGTATTACGTCGACATTTACGATGTTGGAGAGCCAATGAATATATCCGTCGGCATAAATGCGGGACTTTGCAAGGATTTTAAGGAGGGACAAGAGGTAAGAGTAGAAAGGATATCGGACCACTCTGTTCATCAGATTTCATGCAACAATTGCATTAACGGTTTAGTTCAACGCGGGCGTTTTACTGCTTGGGGTGTCTCGGGAGAGCCACATCCATCCTCGCCGTCTCTTTCATGGGACGCGTCGCCTTTTGATGTTGCTACACATATTCAAGCCGCAACTGGCAGATTTACAGAGGTGTCAAGGATAGTTCTGGATAAATATGGCGCAATGGAATGGTCTATCACTTTTGTGGGGAACCCTGGAGTGACCCCGCCGGGGGCGGGAGAGGTTCCACTACTTGAAGTGCTTCAGGATGCAGACTCTGGTGGAGTTTTCAACTCTGTCATTATAAGTCGGGTTCAAAGGGGCTCGGTTGGGCTCGGTGGCTTTTTTTCTATTGACTACTTTTCCTCGTCAGGTGAGAGGGAAATAGCCTTCGACGAACCTGCGGCTCGCTTTCAGAAGAAATTGTCAGAGATGAGCACAATTGGGCAAGTCTACGTTACACGAGATTGTTACCCAGATTGCTCAAGTGGCGGTTGGGGCAACGTCGCGATTCCGAATCAATCGGAGTCAAAATCTCCTACAAGAGGAGGTTACGAGTGGAAAATTTACTTTCTCAGAAACCCAGGTATTTATGATGGCTTTACCTTTCCACCGGGAAGTGGATCTATAGACTCGCCAGCAATACAGTCAAACATGTTATTTGGAAGTTATGCTAATGTGAAAACAACCACATTATTTGACGGGTCTGAGCCTCTCTCTGGAACCTTTCTTCTTGATGTGTCGGGGGAGAAGACAGTTCCGCTCCAATATGCGGCGGACTCTCTGTTGATTGAGCAATCAATGTACGACTTGAGAAAAATGGGTAGCGTTGCAGTAAAGAAAAAGTTGCTTGCTACGAGATCAATCCCAGGAGTCACTGTGCGAGTCGCCTTGGATGGTACAGTGGTTCGATTAGAAGAAGATGGATCTCAAGATTCTATAATTGACCTGCGCATTTTTTTTGCCCCTGGTGATAAATTTCGGGTCGTACGGCCACCAAGAGATAATGACGGCCATTTTTCCATTTCGCCTGATAAAGCAACTCAAGTCGGGACAGCGAAGATGATCGCAAAATCGCCAGTGCTTTCTGGGTCAGATCTGAATCAGCTTTTTTTCGTAGGAGAGCAGCTTCAAATTAAGGGGGAGGATTACACTGTGTTAAGAAACGGCATCGAAGTGCAAGCTATTGCTATTTCACGAAGCGCCGAGGTAGAAACTAGTGAGCATTTCTTCCAGATTCAAGCGTCTACTAGTGGAGCTACAGAAACGACTACTTGTCTCAAGTTTGATGCTCTTGCGGATGATTTGGAAGACGCTCTTTCGGAATTATCAATATTTCCAGATGGTATGATTTCCGTCTCAAGAACAGACTTATCATCGGGGTCTTTTGGAGACCCTCATATTTATCGTGTCTATTTTATTGGAAATGCAACGGCAACCATTGGCGATGTCCAGCAACTTGTAGTCCAGGATTGTAGCGCAGGCCTATCTGCCGGTGTCAACAGATCAAACTCCAATATGTCTGTGCGTACGCTTGCAGAGGGTGGAAACGTCGAACATCAACGAGTTTCTCTTTCATCAGATTCTGGCACAACAGCTTTCGTTCCGGCGTTCCGGTTGACGATACAAAACGGTGATCTCGGGTCGACACAGACGCCCTGCATTGAGTGGGGTGCACCAAGCCTGGGTCTAACTGCGGCATTAGTCGACCATTTAAAAATGTCTATAGACTTAAGTGTCGGAAGTGGTGGTATTTCTCTCATTGAGAGTACCAGCTCTTCAGAATTGTACTTTATCGAGACTTCTGACTTTGTTGACGTGGGTATCATCATGTCTGATGACGTAATTGCTGCCGGATCTTCGTGCACAGGAAGGGTTCAAAAGATTGCGGAAGGAGGTAAGGGAGTCAAAATTGAAGTCTTGGAGGAAAGAGGCTGCTTTGCCACTCCCGGCGATATCATTTCTATTGTGAAGGACACCTTAGTAGTTGAGTCATTTTCAGGGAAGCTCGAATTTGCGACTCAAATAGCTCTAGTGACTGTGACCTCGGACCTTCCCATTGAAGCCGATCAGGACTCGTACAAGCTACGTCTGACTCACAATGGTGTTTCCAGAACTACATCGTGCTTGAGACATGATGCCACAGCCGTAGATGTTGAGATGTCAATCAACGGTCTATTTGATTTTAATCTCGATGGAGCCATCAATAATCACGACTGGGGTCACATCAGAGTAACAAGGGAAGGTGGTAGAAGCTTGGAATATGGGCTCGGTTATCAATATCAGCTAGAATCTAAAGGATCTCCAACTAGCGGGGGCGTGAGCACGGTCCTCGGAAGTGGAGCTCCAACTATTGATATTGAAGGCATCGGAGATGCCGTGGGTTGTTCTGATGCCGGAGCAAGGACTGGGACTTTAATTTCCAATCAGACTTCCGTGATGCATGGAAGCCCTTTAGTTACCAGCCTAACTTCCTTTGCGACCGCTAATCTTAGTGCTAGGAGAAGAATCAGAATTGATGCCTCGTCGAGTGATACAAAGGTTTATTCTGTACAGAGCATTAGCGAAGACGGGTTTAGTTTGCTGCTTGAAGAGCCCTTCGACGGATCAACTGAAGTGTCATCAGCCTCCATATATGGCATTGAGGGCGGAATACCAAGAATCGAAGCCTCGGTACATCGTCAAGGCACTGATGAATACATCTATGACGTTTACTTCGCGGGATCAGGCTGGTCAGATGTACCGAAAATGACCATCAATGTCTTTGGAGACGAAAGCTGCCAAGCAAACACGACCCACGTTGAGAATGGTGCAAATCGGAACATGGCTGTAACAACGATTGTCAATGGAGGCAGGGGCTCCAGTGAAGGTGCGAGCGCGGGCAGCAGAGAATATGTGATAGACCGTCCCCTTCCTAGCGATGCCGGCAGTGAGACAGCCCCAGTCCTCCTGCTTCCTCCCATGTTCACAGTTCTCGCAGACAGTTTCGAAGTTCAACGACTCATTGTAAAAGATATTGACAGTACAGTAATCTGGCAAGGCAACGGAGGGGGCCCCGATCCTTCGTTCAAATTGACCTATAATGACCATTTGTCTGACTGCCTCTCCTATCGCAGCTCCGAAAGCGACATCGAGTCGGCCCTCGCTAGCTTGACGTCACTCTGTTCGAGCAGCGAAGAGCGCTGCGCAACAGTGTCTAGGACAATAGATGCCGCAGTTGCTCCCAATGGGTATATTTTTACAATTTATTTTTGTTCTGAGTGCGGCAAAGACAATTGCGACCTTGCCCAGCTCAAGGCGAAAACCGAAGATGAAGACTGCGTTCCATTTTTGCCTGAGAATGGAGAGATTATTGAAATTCAAACTCTCCAAGACGGAAGCTCATCTACACCTTTTACTGCCTCCCAACTACCCTTGGCTGAAATTCACTCGCCAACGAGGCCAGCACGTTGGGCAGGGAACGACGAGAGAGGACTCATTCTTTATCGGCTAACGGGTACGATGTGGACAGTCTCATTTGATAATTATCTTGGCAACGTACTTCCGCTTAGTATTTCAGCAAAAGAGCTACCAGACACTGCCCGTGCGTTCATTTTTGACAATGTTGTGACAGGGAAGAATCCCTCCAAGGTACATTTGAGCGGTCTGATCACAGGGATTCCGTATTACGCCCAAGTTTCGGCTGTGAATGCAATTGGAGAAAGCAAATTATCAGATATTGTCTCGGCAGTGCCGGGTGACGTACCTCCATCTCCTACAACTCTCTCAGTAGGAAACGCTTTGCAAGTAAACGAGGTCCAGTCAATTTCTTTGGCGGCTACTCATATCGCCGAAGTTCAGCAAATTTCCACTTCTGCCGCGCCTACGCAAGAGGTTCAGGAGGTCATTATCGAAAGTCCGCCTGGAAATATGATCCATGACGGAAATTTTAGCCTTCGCGTTCCAGAAGCTCAGGTTGTTCAATGGAGGGCACCGGGTCCCGTGTTCGCTGGGTCGTTCTATCTTGAACTTTCCCTCGTAGACCTCGCTTCATCATTGCAGTCCCAAACTGGGAGTTTCGAGTACAGAACGCTGAAGACAGATTGTATCCCATTCGACGCATCTGCTGACTACCTAAAAAGGTCATTGGAGAATAGGGCGATAGAAAATGGGCTCCCTGCCAATTCCACTAGGGTGACTAGATCTGGAGACGGGTCCTATTCTTCTCAGTACGGGTACAGCTATGAGATTGAATTCATCGGGGCGTCCGTTCGGGGTCACATGAATATGTTGTCATCAGATTTTAGCCTCTCTGGGTGGGATGCTTTTGGTGGGAACACCTGCGAGTCGTTTCGATCACACTCGGGCGATGCTTCGCTTACCATATCCAAGCTAGGAACATCTGACGCTTTAGGAACAGACACACCTATCGCAGAAATTACAGTAGCAACAAACCTTCCTATTGTTATCGGCCAATATCAGATTAGCGTCTTTTACTTGGGACACACATTTACGACAGACTGCATTGATTGGAACGTAAAAGGATTATTCGTCAAAAAAGCTCTTGAGACTCTTTCGAATGTTGATTTTGTGTTGGTGGATCTAGTTGATGCCGTTGAGGATGGCTTTTTCAAGAGTCACTCGTACACAATTCACTTCAACGGACAGGGGATGCACACGGACGGGACTAGTGGGGCGCCAGGATTCAATCCATCAGACTTGGAGCTGATCGTGGGGGAAAAAAATTGCAGTTCATTCAAGGCCTACGAGAATAATGTTTTGAAAGATATTTCTCTGATAGAAGATGCAGAAGTCATCTTATCGATCGTTTCAATATCTAGTGGTGGCCATCATCTTTCTGCGTCTTCAAATCCTACTTCGTCCCATCTTTTAGCTGATAATCTGCTTAGGACTATGCCAATGTATTTCGACGACAGTATCTTGGTCGCTCAGAGTTTGAAGGATGAAGAAGATGGAGTCACCTATACAATTGCATTTGACGAGTATGACGGAAATATCCCTGGTCTTGTATGCAATGCCGACAAAACTTTGTCGAACATTCCTGCATCTTGTATGGCTAGCACCATTATGGATGGAAACTCCATTACGGGGTACTTTTTCCTGGGCCCTTCAGAACCATTATCGCACGACGCATCAGCTAAAGAGGTGGAAGAGGCCTTAGAAGCGACTGGTGGAATTGGAAATATAGAGGTAACGAGAGGAGAAGCCGATGGACAAGGTGGATATACGTGGCTTGTTACTTTCGTTGAAAACACGGGAGATGTGGAAGAGCTTTTGGCGTTCAATTCCTTACAAGGCAAGGAAGCAACCGTCCGGGTCGAGGAACTCACCAAGGGGAACGAGATGCAAGGCACATACAGGCTCCTATATGAAGGTCTTGCTACAGAACCCATAGCACTCGAGACCGACGCAAATGGTATCAAGAAGGCTATGTTTGAAAAAAATAGCAGCCTGGGTGATATAATAGTGACATCTACCGGAAAGGTGGATTCCGAAGGAGGTCGACGCTTTGAAATAACTTTTACGGATCCCTTTGCTGGTGATGTTCCTTTACTGCGGGTCGATGCAAGCCATTTGATCGGGACCGGAGCCTCCGTCTCAGTGATTGAAGAGACAAAGGGCAGCCAAGCGAGAGGGAATGCCTTGCACATCAGCTTTGATATGCCACGCAGCTGTTCTTCCAGCCAAGTCGATCCGATGTCTACATGTGGAGCATCTATAACGGAAGGGGAGATTCAGGTGGATGAGAGTGGAGACTACGAGTCAGCTTCTACCCTCTCCTTGAACATATTTGCAGACTACTCAATTCAGATAGTTGAAGTCGCCAGTAGCTCTCTCTGGGACCAATCACTCTCAACTGAGACAGTCAGGGGGTCATTTCAACTCGGTTACGGCGAAGAACTGACGCAACCATTGACAGCCTCAGCATCTACTAGTGAGGTTCGCTACGCACTAGAAGCTCTACATGGGGTTCAGACAGTCGGTGTATCAAGAGAGCTTGGTACTCAGCCGCTGAACTCAAATAATGTTTGCATCGATATACGCTCTGGTTCTTCCCTGGTGACCTGTAACATGAATTGCGAATGCAGATTTGCCTCAAGCGGCCTTCGTTCGAACGATCTGGTTCAGATGGAAGACAGGTGGTTTCGCGTATCTTCCTCCTACAATGGATCCGAGACTTCATTTATACTGTCCACTTTCAGCAATTCCCTTATCGAAGCACACCACATGGGCGTCGACCTCGAGGGGGTTGATCTATTTGCTTGGTCTGGGGGGCACAAATGGACAGTCACGTTTCACAAAGTTCTCTCCAGTGGCGTCAATGAGAATGAAATGGACGGCAAATCAACCGTTCTTCCCCTCACCAGTCCCGAGCACAGACTTTATCCTATTGGCTCCTTTGTACAAGTCAGGCTGCCAGACTGTAAGAAATGTATGTACCTTGACGAACTGATGACATGGAGAAAATATTACTTCCGATCCAGGCTGAAAAATTCAAATGGATGGGGAAAGTATAGCACAGATGAAACAATCGGCACCCCTAGGAGTGTTCCAACTGAACCAGGAGCTATAGAATTAAATGTTATTTCCGGAAAGTGCCTAGAAGTCTCCTTCTCGCAGCCCAATGACCCTCCTTATGCTGAAGATATCCTCTCTTATGTCATTGAAGTGGACATTACGAATAACTTTACCTCCGAGACTTCGAGACGCGAAGATGTGCAGTGTACCTCCCCCCGCTGTTGGTACCAGATCTGCGATTTGCATGATTCCAAAGAGTACTATGTGAGGGCGGCAGCACGCAACTCTGTCGAGATCCAAGGCAATGCAGACTGGTCTACAGTCCTGTCAGCGATGCCAGTCAACCAACCCCCTGGACCCCCAGTGGATATATTTGCGTCAGTGCTCTCAAGCAGCAGTATTCAGATTATATTTCGACCGCCGCTCCGCAACGGAGGGGTTTCGGTCACCCATTATATTTTTGAATTGTCAGAAGTAGAGACCACTGCTTCCGAAGAGGTTAAAAATGTTGAGCGACAAGTTTCTGTGAACGTGGATTCTATTGATGCTCTATTGGATGGTCGCTTCGTCTACGACTTGGTTGACGCCCTTTCTCTTTCAGTAAATGTGCCTTGTATGATCTCAGCAAAGGCGAGAAATGTCGTTGGCACCGGAGAAGCCGTAAGGTTCAGTCTACCTCTGGTTCCTTCCGGGCCACCCGACGCCCCAATAGGAGGGGCTCTATTTACCAAAACATCTAGCGCTGCTCCAATTACGGAGGCGACTGTAACGTGGTCAGAAATAGACAATGGGCTTCAAGCGCAATCCATTTTGGGGTATAGAGTGGACTGGTGGTCTACCCATGACACAGTGCCTGAGGTACAAGTGATCAAGCTCTACTACTCGGCACCTTTATCTGCCACCAAGTTCTCCCTTAGTTACAGCCCCAACCCTGGTACCAAGAAGGAAACTGCTATGCTTCCATTCAACGCTCCCGCTGACCTCGTGAGACGTGAGCTGATAAACCTTGGATGGGACGAGATGATAGATGAAAACCTGCTTCAAGATGTCTCTGTGCAAAGATCAACCTCTTCCAGTAGCTATACTTGGAGAGTAACATTCGGGAATAATCCTGATCGGAAGACGAACGACGGTGACATCGTATCTCTTTCTATCAATTTGAAAGACAACGGTGACATCGGATCACCTACTGCGTCCGTCACGACGAGCCAGAGTGGTCGCAGGGCGTCAGGTCGAAACGAGGTGCAGACTGTTCTCATCATTGGTTCAGATCCAACTCAATTGACCGGGTTTTACCAACTAAAATTTTTGGGGTCCGAGTATTCGCCCTTCATTGCTGCTCATGCTAGCGCGGTAGAGGTCGAACGAGCGTTGAATCAGATATCTTCGACAAGCCATATTACAGTAACGAAGCGTTATGATCCTGACCCAAACTCAACTACTATCTCCAATGGGAAGCATGTGATTCACCACTACAAAGTCACCTTTCCCTCTCTCTTTGGAAACGTGGACAGTCTTGTCGTCGACGATGCAAATGTCGTCGACAGGAGCGCTAACAACGGCAATACTATCAGTCCTTCAGTGGTTGTCCATGATGGTGACAACGAACTCGACGTCTTCAGTTTCAAGGCCTACCACACAGTTCCAGGCGAAGAGCCTACATTTCACGGGTTTTATGAAGACCTGGGCCCATCAGATACGTCATTCACCATTCCAAATCTAATACCAGGCAAACGGTATAGTGTGGTAGTCTCGGCCAAAAATGCTCACGGCTATGGTCCCATAATGGTTCCCTTACCTTCAAGCATTGTTCCTCCCCTTCAGGTACCTGGTAAACCCGAGAATGTCTCTCTCGCCGTTCACACAGGATACATTGACAGTGTTTTGGTGAACTTTGATCCTCCTACAAATGATGGGGGCGACAAGATTTTGCGTTACCGGGTTGAGCTCGACCCATCATTTCAATTCAATCATCCAATTGTCGAAGAATTTGATTGTCCTACTAGCAACAAGCCTACGGTATGGAAAGTCGAGACCGCCAGCGACGCCGGCAGCACAATATCTGGAGGATCCTTCTCTCTCGACCTTCAAGTTAATGGACACATTTACACAACAGCTGACATCCCGTACGACGCAACGGCGCTCATGCATAACGAGACAGAAACAGTGCAGGAATTCATCACTCAATTTGTCACTACTAGTGGGACATCATTGGTCCAAAGCGTTCCAGCCACCAATCTTGAGACCATACTTTTCCCGCGCGATCGTATCCGTTTCGGTGGACAATCGATGCCATTCAAGTATTACGAAGTCGAATCGGTAAACACTAATATTGTCAGCCTCACCGAGGATTACGAAGGAATCAATGGTTTACAGAGTTCTACGAAGAGATATTACGGCGGACGGGGCGACCCATCTTCCTCGAGAATCCATTGTCAGTACGAACAGAATCTTTGCAGTAAATCGACTCAGAGAAAAAGTGGTAGTATGCAAAGCAAGCTAGAGGATTTGGCCGAGGCCATCACCACTGGAGTCCTTGTCGACCGAGACGGTCCAACAGCACAAAACACATTTATCTGGCGAGTGACTTTCCTCGATGACGCACTCCCTTCGGAAAGAGGGTTCTCGCTTAGCCTTGCTACCAATGAACTAACGACTGTCGATGGTGTAGGGTCTGCCACCGTCCTAACAACACTGCTTTCTGCCGGCGAAACCTACAAATCCTGCCACGGGACTCTTGTGGTTCCTAGTTACGGCGGTCTGGTCAAAGGCTTGAATTATCATGCTCGTGTTTCTGCTATTAATTCCGAGGGCTACTCCCGTCCTGCCTTGGCGTCGAAAGCTCAGGCTCCAATGATTACCCCCTCGGCACCAAACGGTGTTACAGTAGGTGTGAAATCGGCAACAGAGCTGCTTGTAATGTTCGGTTCTCCCTCCGACAACGGGGGGTCGGAAATTACACAGTACATTGTTGAGTGGACAACAAAAAGCGATTTTTCAGATTTTCAGGCGTCAACTGTAGACTTTTTAGCCGACGGCGCACCATTTTTTTATACCATATCTGAGCTCCATAGCGGTGTTGAATATTTCATCAGGGTTGCAGCTAGAAACAAAATGGGCATCGGGATGTTCAAAGCTTCGATCCCTCCAAACTTGAATCCCCACGAAGCTCCAGATGCTCCAAGCAATGTGAAGGTTGGCGTAACGAGCGACACTATGGTCACAGTTGGATGGGATCCTCCAGCTAGCAACGGAGGAGACGACATAGCCCATTATAGAATCGAGTGGGATATTCGAAACGATTTCCGCTCATTTTCGCTTCCACCAAACAAAGGATACAAAGACGAGGAAGGATCCAGCCGAAGCATGACAATAGAGTTGCTATCAAGTTACAAAACCTACTTTGTTCGGGTGAGTGCCATTAATAGGTCGGGAACGTCAAATCCTAAGATCTCTTCTCCAAGTTTTGTCATCCCTGGAAAGCAAGTTCCGGGAGTACCATTTGAAGTTATGGTATCAAGTGGCACTTCTGTGGGATCTTTGACTATTTCGTGGCAGTATCCACGGGTGCCGCACCACCAAATTCCTTGTGGGGGGGTCCAAAGTCTCCCGTCTAACTGTCCATTAGTTCACGGCGGCTCATTCGCGTCCTCGGATGGAGGCAGTCCCATATTGGAGTACGAGGTAGAAGTGAGCGAGTACCCGAACTTTGTCAGCAGTTTAAGAAGAACAACTCCAATGACAATGGCCACTATCTCAGACTTAGTCCCTTCTCGTGATTATTATGCTAGGGTGCTAGCAAGGAATGCCGTAGGCAGCGGGGCATATAGTTCTGCTAAAAACGCGCAATCTGCACCAGGTTCTGATAACTAATCATTTATTATTTGTTTAGAAATACTTTGCAAACTCGTGTCAAATACAGTTAGAGAATCGTCATCATTTTTCTCTCTCTTTCACCTCAACTCGGTAATGCGTAACTTTTGACAGTGGTGGGCTCCACTGTAACATAATTCCTTTAGAGGAGGTCATTCTTGCTGTGAAGTTAACAGCTTCGGGAACGGTAGGAGCTGCTGTTGCAGTTACGACCTCACTCCAGCTTCCTAGTTTCCACCCATTGAAAGATCGAACCCTGACATAGTACGTCGAATCCAAATCTGAAACTGAAATTTCACAAGAGCGGGTGTCCGGAGGAAAAATGAGGTGCCCATGTTGTGGACCAAACATTTTATCATCGTCGAATTCAACATGATACGATTCAATCGGGCTACCCCCGTTGCTGCCCGGGGGCTTCCAGGTCAACTTTAAAGCCAGAGAATTCCAGGAATTAAGACTAATGTCTCGAGGAGGTCCAGGAAAAGTCCTAGGAATAATGGGCTCTCTGAGCTTTGCCCCTTTCCCATACCCCTCGGCATTTCTCGCTTTAATGGTTGCATAAACCGGCTTCCCCAGTTTTAATCCAGAAATTTCATGTTGGTGTTTTTCAGGCCCCAAAGTGATTCTACCATAATCTGTTCGTCCCACTCCACCGTGTCTGATCCTAACTACCTTGCCTTTTGCGTTGGGGCCATTTAGATAGACATCATGCATTTGCATCAACGGTTTTGGTCCTCCATCCATGAAGC
>Ga0099799_10027_pt1 | contig 42941 bp, 40 predicted proteins | sample Uncmet6_SortLC_1_FD_89033 | JGI IMG/M metagenome (GOLD analysis project Ga0099799, IMG submission 89033) | Marine eukaryotic communities from CALCOFI LINE 67, Pacific Ocean - CN11_C50_N6_SortLC_1 | ecosystem: Environmental > Aquatic > Marine > Oceanic | place: Pacific Ocean: Monterey Bay...
AAATATTTAAAATTCCTATTATTACAATTATTTGTAATAAATTATGATTGTAATAATCCCTATTGGAGGCATCGGTAAAAGATTTAAAGACAATGGATACAGAAAACCTAAAGCACTAATAAATTTATATGGTAAACCAATTATATCATATTTATTGGATAATTTAAACTTGACAAATGTAGATTATATATATATTCCATATAACAAAGAATATGTTCAATATAGATTCGAAGATTTTTTAAGAAAATCCTATCCTGAAATAGTATTCAAATTTTATGTTATTGAGAATAATACAAGAGGAGCAGCAGAAACTATTGATATTGCACTTGATAATTTAGATGAAAAAAGAAATATACCAATACTTTGTTTAGATAGCGATAATTGGTATAACACTGATGTAATTACACAATGGAACGGGGATAATTGCGTTTTTTCATTCGAAGATTTCAATAGTAAACCAATTTATTCGTATTTAAAATTAAACAATAATAATGAAATTATTGATATTAAAGAAAAAGATAAAATATCAAATAACGCAAGTACCGGAGCATATGGTTTCGAGTCGATAAAAACATTAAAAACATATACTTCAAAAATTATTAGAGAAAATATTACTCAAAAATCAGAATTTTATACAAGTGTAGTAATATATGAAATGCTGAAAGATAAACATATTTTTAAAAACAAAAAAATAGAGATTAAAGACTATGTTTGTTTAGGAACACCATTACAACTCAAAATTTTTAACAACAACAATAACGACTCTATAACTAATAAAAGGATTTGTTTCGATTTTGACAATACTTTAGTCACATTTCCCACTATTGCTAATGATTATAATAGTGTAAAACCAATAGAACAAAATATTAACTTTTTAAAACATTTGAAACATTTGGGTAATACAATAATTATATACACTGCTAGAAGAATGAAAACACATAACGGAAATATTGGTAAAATAAATGCAGATATAGGAAAATTAACATTCAATACTTTAGAAAAATTTGATATTCCATATGATGAAATATATTTCGGTAAGCCAAATGCTGATTTTTATATTGACGATCTCGCTTTAAGTTGTTTTGATGATTTAGAAAGAGAAATGGGATATTATAATACTAAAATAGAACCAAGAGACTTTCACACAATAGAGTCAAACTATACAGAAACTATAACAAAGAAAGGTGATTTAAAAGGAGAATATTTTTATTATAAAAATATACCAAATGGTTTAAAAGAACTATTTCCAGTTTATATTTCTGGTAATGAACAATCTATTACAATTCAAAAAATAGCTGGTGCAACCTTAACAGATATTTATTTATCTGAATTGTTAACAAAAGATAATTTTATAAATGTTTTGAATTCTATATGCAGAATACATCAAATATCATCGAGTGATGATGTAAATATATACGATAATTATGCAAATAAATTAGAAAAAAGATATGCAAATTATGATTACTCTTTTTATGAAAATAGTAAAAAAATATATACAGAATTATTGGAAAAACTTAAAAATTATGAAAAAAATAATTGTGGTAAAAAAACTATTATACATGGTGATACAGTATTTACAAATATCATTGTCAATAATCATGGAGAAATTAAATTTATTGATATGCGAGGAAAATTAGGAGATAATTTAACAATGTGTGGAGATTGGCTTTACGATTGGTCAAAAATTTATCAATCATTGATTGGTTATGATGAAATTTTATTATCCAAAAACATAAATTTAGAATACAAAGATAAGATGATAAATATTTTCAAAAATTTCTTTATTAATAAATTTTCACAAAAAGATTTCGAAAACTTAAAAATAATTACCAAAAGCTTCCTATTTACTTTAATACCTTTACACAACAACGAGAAGTGTATTGATTATTACAATCTTATGTATTCTAAATATCTTATGTGAAGTAATATATAACTTTTAAAAATATTTTAACAAAATATTATGAAAAGAAATAAAATTGAGAAACAAGAAGAAGTAAAGAAAATTATAACAAAACTAACAGAATTAAAATTAACTATCATTTACGATCCAATAAAACAATTATTCAATATTTTGAAAGATTATGTTAAAAATGATAAAGATATCAAAATTAACATACCATTTCCAGAAATACATAAAACAATTGAAGGTTATTTACCAATAAACAAAAATAGAGAAGTTATGGTTAAATTGACAAATTCAAAATAAATTAATATGTCTTTATTCATTAATAATGAAGAAAACTTTTAGACTTAAAAAGAGAAGTGTAAAAAAATCTAAAGGTGGTATGATACCAGCTGGATTACTAACACAAATTAAGTCCAGAATAGATGATTCGTTGCCAACATCATCAAATGATGGAGTCGAAGAATCAAAACACGAAGATAATTATGTTGAAGAGTCAAAACAAGAAGGAGTCGAAGAATCAAAACACGAAGATAATAATGTTGAAGAGACAAAACAACAACTAAAATCTAAATTAGAAAACTGTGAAAAGGAATTAGAAATATCTAAACGATTTGCAGAAAAAGAAAAGGAAAGAGCAGAAAATCTTCAAAAAAAATTATATGATTTAGAAAATAGTGCTTCCGATTTGAGAAATGAATTAACTAATAACGCATCTACAAAAACGCTTGATGAAATTGATGAAGAAATTAAAAAAGCAATAGAAAAGTGTTTAGAAAATGAGATGGATGATTGTCCTGAACTTGAAAAATTAGATTTGGAAAAAAAATCACACCCTGAATACCAAGAACGTCTAAATGCGCAAAGAAAAGCCTGGGATGATATTCAAAAAAGTGATAACGAAAAAGCATTACAAATTATGAGAGGATTTGTTCCTTCGAATATTTTGAAAACAACTTTAAAAGATTTGAAAGACGATTTAATTGAAAAAATTGGAAATGAAAGAGTCGCACAAAAATTAGCAAGACATATATGGTATAAAAAGATTCTTTGGTTGATTAGAATGCCTAAAAATATGTTGAAAAAATTATCGCCAGCAGAATTCAAGATAAAATATAGTCAACAAGGACTCGATATAGTAGAATTAAGAGCTGTATATTACAGTTTGCCAGATAAATTTGAAAATGATGCATTAGGATTAAAAAAAGAATGGAAAAATAATCTTCGATTAAAATTAGAAAATTATGTTATGAGAGATGAATATAATCAACTAACTTCTGGAGAAACAAGAAATAGTATATATGAAGATTTAAATCCACAATTTGATCCGACATTTGAAGACATTGATTGGGAAGTTGATGCAAATGAATCTAAAAATAAAGAAGAAAGACGAGCGCCAAAAAGATTCGCTCAGCTCAGAAAGAAATAGATAAAAATCTTTATATTAAAAATAAAAAAAAATGAATGCTAAATAATTATAAAAAATTAAAATGGTCAGTAAATGCTGGAACAAATGGAGAGCACATTGGTACGAAAATGGAAAATACTGTTATAAATCCTTTATTAATGAACAAGAAGCAATAAAATGTGAAAATGAAAATAGAGAAAAAGATAAAGAAAGGAAAAAAAAGGAAAAAGAAAGCAAAACAATACAACAAAGAAGAGCTGAAGGTTTATTAAGAAGCGGTAATAACAGCGAATGTGAAAGCGAAGCGATTCGAAAATTAGTAAAATTATTAGAAAATAATTGGAATATTAAACTTATACGCGACGGAGCCCATAATGATATTGCTATTCAAAGAAAAAATAGTTGTATAAATAATTTATATTATGGAATCCAAATTAAATCGTGTTCTAAGCAAGTAGCAAATGGACCTAATCGTAGATCAAGAGCAACATTTACTCAAATTAACCACTATCCAAATTCTCTTTTGATTTGTATTTGTTTAAAACCATTAAAGATTTGGTTCTTTCATGGAAAAGATTTGTTAAATCATGCACGCACATTAAGTGAATGCCAAAAACCTTATTTCAAAAATGCACTATGTTATGATGAAAATGAAAACATTAACAATTTAGAAACATTTTTAACAAGTTATTTGGAAAAATACGAAACACATAATCTTGATTATTATAATTTACAATTAGAAACTAATACATTTCTCGAAGATTATGCAACTCGTTTATATAAAGCTCATAAAAATCTGCATATTGAATCTGTAACAAGAGGATTTAATGAAATTGAAAATTCTTGTGTAGATTATATTGATCCAGATAATTCAAGAATCAAAGAAAGGATTTGTTATGTTATAAAGAATAGCACTGGATTTGAAATGAATTTAAAAAAAAGGAATGGTAGAAATCTACAAAGCAAGCCCATGGTCGGACCATATAATGAAAATGATTTTGATATATTAAGAGTGCATTTGTTATGTAAAGTGGATGATTTAGGTAAAGTTAGTTTCAAAAGAGAGAATTATAATATAGAATATAATGGAAAAGATTATGATTTAGCCATAAATCATATTAAGTCTTGGAAGCTATTTGGGTATTGGGATATTCCAATGCATAAACTAATAAGTGAAAATTATGTTTCAACAAAGAATCAAAAAGGAAAACAAGCTTTACATACATTTTTACCTGAAGAAGTTGCTAATTCCATTAAATATGAATTACCGAAAAGAATTAAAAAAAAAGGTTCTCAAAAAACGTCACTTTGGACTAGAGAATATTTTCATAAAGTTTATAAAAATTAACTATCTAATTGTCTATAGTGTAAAAGTGCTATAAAATAATACTCATGTTCCAGCTTTTCTCGAAAATGAATATGGTCACAACCTTGGAAGCACATAATTCCGCCAGCTTCACAGTCACAAGCCCAACATTCACTTGTGGGCGGTGTAAAGGGATAACGCCCTTTGAATTTTCGAGGTTGTTTAATTTTATGAGCATAAATTGGCCATTTTGCTCCTTCAGGTTTTTTAAGTATGTAACTGCAAGTATATTCGCAGTCAGCTTGATCAGTATGCGAGGGTAAATCACAGCCTTTAATATAACAAGACAAATATGTATAAGTAGGTCTTAATTTTTTACCAGTAAAATGCTCTACCAGTGGTAGTAATTCGTATTGAAGCATTCGTGACACCGGGTCATTTCTAGATTTATATCTATTTGATTGTCTATCACCTAATTCAAAAAATCCACTTTTAATTCCATCATAATAATAATCTCCAATAAGTTTTATTGCTTCATCGTTCACTGTTTTTTCAATTATTGCAGGATTGTATTCATTAAAATTGTAGTCTACTTTTAGATTTTCCATATTTAATAATCCATTATCTCCATCTCTCAAAGAATACATTTTCTTTATAGTTTCTACAATTTCTGGCCAACCTCTTCGTGTTGACATGCCTGAAAAAATTAAAGAATTTTTGCCGCCTCTTGCGGGAGAATTATTTACAAAAGTTTTATAAACTTCTTCTAATGTTTTCATATAATTATCTTTTCTTACTGGTGCGGATTGTGCTGATGTAGTTCTATTGCATTTTTTAGGTGCTGTTGGTGGTGCTGGTGGTAAATTTGCTCTTAATTTTGGAACGAAATCGCAGTTCTTTGATCTTTCTCTTACAAACAAATAAAACATTATTCCTACTTCATCGGTTGTATTTGTAATTATTTTTATTATATCTTGATTTCTTTCAATTGAATGATCTTTGACATTGTTATATAACATTAGTGTACCCGAATCAAATGTGTGTGTTTTATTTATGTTGCAAAAATTATAGTTTAAATTAGAAGTCAAAAAACCAGTAATCGTTTTCATTCTTTGACCTTGTTTCTCTGAATGAATATAAGAAGTTGGAGATTTGCTATCAAATGCATCAAAATGTTTTCCATGAACCCATCTTCTAGGATATTGAACAAAACACATATTATCATAATAATCAGAATCAGTCTTGGTTAATTCCGATATTGTTTTTATAAATTGAGGTACTTTTGAATTTTGAACCCAACAAGTTGATTTATTGTCAACAGAATTAAATGTTAAAATACTTTTTAAATTATTAATTGTTTCAGAATTTATAACATTATCGAATTTTTGGATATATTTATTATCAAATAATGATTCGCCATTAGTAATTGCAACTTTAGCAGAACTAACTTGCTCATTATTACTATTTCCTAATGGAGGATTATACACAATTTTCGAGCGCGAATCTTCTCTAAACCATAAATTAAAAGCCCATTTTTCTCCTTTTATGACAGGCATTCCGGCATGCTCAGACAATAAATGTTTTTTATTACTATTTGGATATGTATTATGAAATACTAATAATTTTCCCGCTTTCGCATTAACAATCTTATTTAATCTTACAAATTTTGTGCCACCACCTTCTTCTACATTATTCAAATAACATAACGCGGTTTTCATTCTTTGACCACCAAATTTCATACATCTACGAGATTTTTCAGAACCATTATGATCCCAGCTATCATAATGTTGTTTGTATTCTTGAGTAAGGTCATAATAAATTAATTGAAATGCTTCAGCATTACACAAAGGTAACCCAACTAATTTTGAAATTCTTTCACCAACTTCCGTTGTAATTTTGTCAGTATAATGAGAAATCCAACAATTTTTTCCAGTTCTACCTTTAGAAACATAACCTTTTTTGTTATCTGATACTAAAGCTTCATTTACTCCTTTTTCTTTTGCTAAGTTAATAAAATGTGCACAAACTTCGTCAGAGAGAAAATTGTCTATTGTGTATACTTTGGGATCTTTACTAATTTCTTTCGCAGAATATTCACCTTCAATACATGTCGCATTTTGTTCCATTTATAGTTTTATATGGTATATTTAATAATGAGCTATTTGAACACTATTTATGAAATTTACAATAAACAAGAAGAAAAAGGAATTAGTTTTGTATTAAAGCAAGTAAATGATGAATATGTATTGCTTTTTTCAGTAAACGAAAATGGAATAATATTTTTATATGAAAATATTAAAATAGAAAAATCTAATAATCACATTTACAGAACAAATGAAATAGACATTCAACAAGATATGACATTTGAAGAATATAAAGTATTAAAAGTAAAATTTATGTTAAAATTTAGAAATGATCAATTATTGCCAGTTTCGACAATATTTTTATTTTGTGAGAAAAATGATAAAAAACGAATATTTAATATGACTATTTTGGATGCTATAGAATTAGGTTATAATATTAGTGAACGTTAATTGAAATTTTTTTATTTTTTTTAATTATATACAATGAATGCTTTAAAAGAATATTTCATTGCTGGATTTGGTGCTATGGGTGGTGTTATTATATTTATGACATTGTTATCATTATATACATTAATAATTGCAGGAGGCGGATTTTACCTTCTTAAAAAACACAACAAAGTTAATGAAGATGGCAAGCAAACGCCTTTATTACAACAAGTACAACCATTACAATACATTGGTTTACTATTGATTGTATTTGGAATTGCACCATTTTTACAAAATTTAATTAACTCTATATTATTTGGAGCGGGTCTTGATATTGGTCAAAATATAGTAGAATCATTTTCTGAATAAAAATAATTTATTAATTCCAGCGGTTTTTATCAACAATATTCCAATCTGAAGAATAAAGAGCTTGTCTTACATTTTGATTTTTACCCCAGCTTTGTAAATATAATAGATCTGGATTGATAGTATTTATATTTTTTGATAAATATCCTCGTAATATTTGTATGTGATGTGTAAATGTTGAATCCGTAGTGCCAATAAATTTTATCTTTTAAAATTATATATTGGGATGATACCAGAAGAATCCGCAAAATTGTTAAGAATTGGAACAAAGAAATCTGGAGTTGATGATGTAGATTATTACGTTGTAAAAGAAAAGAATGGTTTAAAAAAATGGAGAAAACAAGGTATTTGGTTTGTAATATACAATATTAACCAAGAATCAAAAAAGAAATATTGGTACTATCCAAATAGTATGTTTCTTGGAGATTGGTTACATGCTGGTAATGGAACTACTGTTCCTGTAAATAAGAGTTGGGAAAATGTAAAGTATCCACTGGAAGAATCATTTATTGGTAATCCTAAATATATAACGGAAATGAAAGAAAAAATTAAGGAATATTTTGATAAATTAAAAGAAAGGAAATTTATTACTTCATACAGAATTGTTACTTCAATAGAGTTACAGAAATATATGAATAAATATGAATAAAATATTAATTAAAATATTTTATTTAGAAAAGTACAATACTAATTTCATATTTTCTGAATAATAATAACCATAACAATTAGTACTCAAAATAATTTTTATTTTCTTAATTTGCTGTTTAACATTTTTGTTATGTTTGTTAATAATAATATTTAACATGTTGTACACACTTTTGTGTGATGGTAAATTGTGATTTAATTTATAAATATGATTTTTTAGTGAATCTATAAAAGCAAACACACTAATTGATATAGGTATTTTTGCTTCTAATATACTTCTCAATTCAACAATAATATTTTCATTTTTCATATAACAATTAACTTTGTTTTGAATCAATGATTCTAATTGTTTACTTTGACTAGAAATGATATTCAATTTAAAATAAATATTATCACTAAATATTTGTTTCATCATTGGAATAAGTTCTCTTCTTATTCTTATTCGCGTTGCTAAATCAAATGATGAATCGTTGAAATAAGGAACTTTATAAGTATTTGCTAAATTTGATATCCATTTTTTCCTAATATTTAAATCAATAAACGGTCTATAAATATTCACCTTGTTTATTAATTGTTTACATTTCATACCAGATAAATCTGACCAAATAAATGTATTATTAGACGATCTGGTTGAAAATAAATTCATCAAAATATTTTCATCTATATCGTCAATATGATGACCCAAAACAACCATGCTTAAATCTCTTTGTTCTAATATTTGCTTGTAATGTTCAAATCTTTGTATTCGTGTTGCATTTTCCCAATTTAAATTTAGATTCTTATCACTATTACTTATTTGTCTTATATGAAATGGAATATTATTAGTAATACATAATCTTTTCAAATATTGTTCTTCTGCATTTGATTCATTTCTTTTATGATAATTTAAGTGAAATGCTTCAAAATCAATATTCTTTTCTTTTCTAATTCCTAATAACAATAACAATAATACAATACTGTCGATTCCTCCACTTAGACTTAATAGAAATTTTTCATTTACTAATTTTGAAGAGAAATATTTATATTCGCATGAATTTATTAATTTATTCAAATCAAAAATCATGTTATTAGTACTGTTTTTGTCTAATATATATTTATCAGAAATATTACCTTTTACATCAGTAATGAATTGTTTATTATTTCTTAGAAACAATTTATATCTTTTTTCTGTTGTTTTCTTTAAATTTGAAACATAACATATTTCTTGAGGATATTGATTCAAATATGAATTATATACATCAAAAACGATGTTGATTCTATTTTCATTTGGATAGTGACGTAAAGGCAAACAAACGAACAATAATTCAAAATTATTTTCTGGAACATAATATTTTAAGAATTCTTGTGCATAAAATATTGCATGATTTCCATATTGTTTTATTAAATTCTCATCATTTCTATGAATATGTCTTGCAACTTGATCTGTTAAAATTATACCTTCAATTAAGCTTATTCTATCAAAAGATATTTCTAAATTATCTAAATTTGGCAAAAACTTATTCAAGTCTTTCTTTATTTTTTCGTCATTTTGTTTACTAGATTTAAACCAAACATTTTTACCATAATTTTTCCATATATTGTATATTGAATTATTCATTACTATATTGAAATATTCTCATATATCTGACTGATCTATTTATATTTAAAATATTAATATCATTTTTATAAGAAATTATTTATAATCAATCGCGCCATTACTCTCTAATAATTATAAAATAATAAGAAATGGGAGTTATAATTCCAAAAAAAGTTATAAAATATATTGATTTATGTTCGGGAATAGGTGGATTTAGAGTTGCAATCAATAATATTTCTGATATTTGTGATGCAAAATGCGTATTATCATGTGATATCAAACAATCCGCAATAGATACATATAATTTGAATTTTAACGAACAAAATGAGAAAACTAATATTTATGATTTGAAAGCAGAAGAAATTGAAAGTTTTGATTTATTATGTGCCGGGTTTTGTTGCCAACCTTTTAGCAGCGCTGGGAACAAGAAAGGCTTTTATGATGAAAGAGGAGGAATCATATTTAAAATAATAGAATTATGTAAGTACCACAGACCGAATTATGTTTTTTTAGAAAATGTATACAATTTGATAACTATCAAAAACGGAGAATGTATTGATAGAATAGTTAAATTATTCGAAGATTTGGGTTATTATGTCAATTATAAGAAACTTAACTCTAAAGACTTTGGATTACCACAAGATAGACAAAGAGTTTATATAATATGTTGTTTAGAAAAAAAAGTATTTTTTGATAATATTAAACAATTTCCTTCAATTAAACTAAATGAAATAATTGATTATAATGATAAAAATAGCAAAATTGATAAATCATTTACAGATAAATTATTAGAATTAAACAAAACAAGACCTATTAATGGGTGTAAAATAGGTGACAAAAGAGGCGGAAGTTCAAATATACATTCTTGGGACATAAATTATTCGGGTAAAATAAGTGAACAACAAAAAGAATTAATGAATCAAATTCTTTTAGAAAGAAGAAAGAAACATTGGGCAGATATCAAAAATATTGACTGGATGGATGGAATGCCATTAACAAAAAGTGAAATAGAAACATTTAATAATTCCGAAAATTTACAACAAATGCTTGATAATTTAGTAGAATTAAAATACTTACGATTAGAAAAATGCAAACACTTAGTCAATGGTAGCAGAGAATATAAAGAAGATAGTGAAGAAGGTTATAATATTTGTAAAGGTAAATTATCTTTTCCAATTAGTAAAATATTAGATCCTGAAGGTATTTGTCCAACATTAACTGCAACAGATTCAAACAAATTGGCTTTATTAATAGAACACAATATAATTAGACAAATAAACAAAAAAGAAATAAAAAAAATTTGTGGATTTCCAGATACTTTTCAAATACCAAATAATGTAAACTATTTTGATTTGTTTGGAAATATGGCTACACCACCTGTATTAGAAGAATTATTACGACTTATGTTGGTAGAATTATAATTTATTTGTTTTTTTACCATAAAATCAATAAGGAGTAAAACATATTGGCATATACAATATTTTTACTTCTATATTGCGTTGTTTTTGAAAATTTTACTCCATCATGGAGCAAATTACTCCTTTTGGGAGCAACAGTTTATTGGTGTTTATTTATAGTTTATTATTATTTATACTTTATTTATTAAAAATAATAAAAATAGAAGGAGCAAAAAAATACAGAGAGAGAGAGCTTTTTTAAAATCTATTCACCCAAATTTTTTTAAAAAAAAGGAATTGGTAGCTATATATAATATTACCAATAGCTTATAAATAGCTTAAAATATTTTAAATCAATACACCATTTATATCAGAACATTTCACTAAGAATCACTATAATCTATTTATTATATTATTAAATTTATTTTATTTTAAAAAAGCTCTCTCTCTCTGTATTTTTTTGCTCCTTCTATTTTTATTATTTTTAATAAATAAAGTATAAATAATAATAAACTATAAATAAACACCAATAAACTGTTGCTCCCAAAAGGAGTAATTTGCTCCATGATGGAGTAAAATTTTCAAAAACAACGCTATATTGCACGTTAAATATGTAATAACACCAATTAGTATTACTCCCTTATAAATCAATGGTATATTTTATATACTATTATATATAAGTCCAATAATATAGAATCTCTTATCATATAAATATAATATTATTAAAAATATATAAATGAGTTCTAGTAATTTTCATTGCACTTGTTGTAATTTATCATTTTCAAGAAAAACAAATTTACAAAGGCATTTGAAAACAGAAGCACATATTTCTAGGCAAAATAATTTATGTTTAGAACAAAAGATTAAATTATTAGAAGAACGATTGGAAAGTATTGAAAAAATGTTATTAAAAAACGAATCAAAAGATATTGCACAATCTAATACTAATGTTTATAATACTACCAATAATACTACAAATAATGTAATCATAAACAATAATATTACAATTTTACCATATGGAAAAGAGAATACAAATTATTTGAATTCTAAAGTAATGACTGGAATAATGAAAAGATTAAATGTTTGTATTGTAGAATTATTTAATAAAATTCATTTCGATGCAAATCACCCCGAGAATCATAATATAAAAATGCAAAATGTTCGTGATAACAAATGTTTAGTATGGCAAGGAAATAAATGGGTTTGGAAGCCTTTGGCAGAAACGATTGAAGACAGACAACAACAATTAATAGGAATATTAGAAGATAGTGAAGAAGATAGATTAATTCCAGAAACAATTCGACAAAATTGGTTGAACAGAAAAGATTCATTTTCAACAAATAAAAAATTAATTAGAGAAATATCTAATAAAATGAAATTGTGTTTATTGAATAGTAAAATTGATAAAAATAGATTAGAAAATTAAAGCAAATAATGCGTATTAAGCAAAGTTATAATTAAAAGATTATATTAATGTTTAATCTACCTAATGAAATTCAATTAAAAATATACGAATATGATCCAACTTATAAGCATATATTTAGAAATGTTTTAAATGATATGATGCCACATGCATCAGTAAACAGAATGAATAATGTTTGGAAATTTTGGAATTTGAATGACACAAATCAAATGCGTAGAAGTCCAATGATTACATTATTAATAAATGAATTAGTTCCAGATGCTGATTTAATGGTTTCTAATTTATCAAGATGTAATTGCTGTTATAAGCATTGTATTAGAAGACCAATACATTTATATGATAGAACTTGGATTGAATTTGGATTAGCAAATCCTGTTGAGTTTTATAGTCATGAAAATAATTGTAAATGTATTTGCAGACATTCATCGCGATGGTTATGTAGAACATTTAATCAATATTTTCAATAATAAAATATTATAATAAGTAATGGTTTTAGGATTGGATCCCATTAGTCTTATTGAAATGGATACAGAAAAATGGTTATCAAAAGATCCAAACAAAATTGTATTATATTTACAAAATAAATCATCTAAAATAGAAACATTTCTTATAAAAAGAGATTATTTAGAATCAAATTTAACTCCAAATAATACATTTTATGAATGTGTATATTCTGAAAATAAACAATTAATGACAAAAGATACTTATAAAAATCATTATTATAATATTGGTTATTTTTTTGGAAAATCGTTTTTAATTCCATCACATATGCATAAAAAAATAATTAGAAATGTTAAGAAAAATGAATTTTTAATAATTGAAGATGAAAATTCATCAAAATTTATAAGTGGAAATACTTTGGAAGGAAGTCAAGTAAAATTAATACACAAAAATCTAAATTTTCCTGCGCTAGGTAATAATAATTTTTTACACGGTGCCATTGATCTATATTTTGAAAAGAAAATGTCTGATGCATTATATAAGTATTCTTATCAATGGGACTCCCCAATCAATAAGTATCTAATAAACGGAAATACTTATTTTGATTCAAATTATTTTAATTTATACAAACATCGATACACCAAACTATATGGTTCAAATAGTGTAGATCCAATATATAATATAAAAGAAGCAATATCCAGATTAGACACCTTATTTTTAGAATCAGTTGATCTAAATGAAGAAGAAGGAAAAAAATTATACAGAGGAATGAAAATAGAATATCCAGGACTAAAAAAACAAGGAGATAAAATTATTGTGAAAAATTTTGTGTCTTCGTCTTCATCCCTTCTCGTTGCGAAGCGTTTTTATAAAAAAATAGATAATTGTTGTTTATATAGATTGCATATTGATAAAGGTATTCCACATATTGATATGAGATCAACTTCTGCATATAAAGGAGAAAGAGAAATATTATTACCAAGAAATTTATTATTTGAATATTTAACGGATACATATACTAATGGTATCAAAATTAGAGAAATTCGAATATCTACATCTTCACCAGATCAATTTAAAAGATATGATGGTTGTAAAAAATTAAAGACTGCAAAACTTAAATCAGTATCTAAAAAATTTAAAAAATCATTATTAGCAAGTTCTCCAAAAGAAAAACTTGCAACTTATGAACAATTAAACCAATTAAAAGTAAAACAATTAAAACAATTATCTATTGCATTATCAGTAAACATAGATAATGCAATAGAGAAATCAGATATTGTATCAAATCTAAGAGGAAAAGTATATGAAAAAACACTAAAAATGTTTGAAGAACCAAAATCAGAACCTAAATCAGAACCCAAATCAGAACCCAAATCAGAACCCAAATCAGAACCAAAATCAAAACCCAAATCAGAACCAAAATCAGAACCAAAATCAGAACCAATTATAAATAAATGTAACAACAGAAATCCAGCACCACCATGTAAAGCAGGAAAATACGCGAAAACGCGTAAATTATCAAATGGTAAAACTGAAAAATGCTGCTATGTAATTAAGAAAAAGAAAACAAAAAAATGTACTAATAGAAATCCAGCACCACCATGTAAAAATGGTAAAATAATAGGAAATAGAAAATTATCAAACGGCAAAACTGAAAAATGCTGTTATAATTCACATTATTTAAAATATATTAAGAAGAATAATTAATTATTTATTAATTGCTTATGAGTTGTGATTATGATATATTTGGTTTAGATAAAGAGTCATCTACACTAAATGATGCAAAAAAAGCTTATTATAATCTTGCTTTATTGGTTCATCCTGATAGAAATGCATGTATTAACAAAGACACTGCAAAATTAGAAATGAAAGTATTAACAAATATGTATAAGAATATAAAAAAAGAATTAGAATCACGCGATTTGAATAATAAATATAAAGAATGTGATGATTTAGTGAATATTAGAGAAAAAGAAGTAGAAGAAATAGACAAATTCAACAATGATATGCCAAGTTTTATGGATATTTATTTAGAAACACATGAAGATATGAAAAAATTTCACAAATCTTTCGAAAACAATGTAAATAAAACTCAAGACGATTATTTGCTTAATTCTTGTGAAGGATATAAAACAATCAAATCAGAATATGAAGGAAAATCTTTTGATAATTTATCATATAATCCTGAAATTGTTAAAGATCCATCATTCGTTCATTTTAAAAAACCAAATTCAGAAATAATAAGTATTGATAAATTAGGAACAACAAATTATTCTAATGGTTTCGATTATATGGAAGCGCACGGATGCCCCGATTTATTAGAAGATAGAATACCAAAAGAAAGTATAAAAAAATATAATGAATTAGAAGATTTGGAAAATGCATTTGAGAAAAAGCTCAAAGAAATGGAAATTATACCCTAATTCTGTGTGATAATATAAGGATATGATACAACTATTATGATAATAATGTCTATTATTATTTCTTTAAATAAAAAAGGACTAATGGGTATTAATAATGATTTGGCATTTACTAGCCAAACAGATTTGAAACGATTTAGTGAATTAACAAAAACAATAGGCAATGTTGTGATGGGTTCTAATACATGGAATAGTCTTCCAAAAAATAAGCGTCCTTTGCCAAGTAGAATGAATATTATAGTTTCTAATAGTAATTATTTTAAAATTATGACATCATCTTTTAATGATGTAAAAATATCAACTTTAGATAATGTTTTTAATATAGTAAATGAACCATGTTTTATTGGTGGTGCCAGTTTATTAAAATCACTAATTTCAAGCAAATATATGGAAAGAATTAAAAAAATTTATTTAACCGAATATGATGATGATAGTGAACCAAAAGATGGTGTTTATATCAAATTACCATATAATGATTATAGTATAACATCACAATATAAATCATCAAACACGTTTGTATCTTCTTATAATAAAAATTGTGATGAATTTCAAAAATTAAATTATATTACTTTAACTAGAAATTCATCTTATGAAATTGTAGATATACCACCATCTAATGAAAGTTCTTTTTTTTCTTGCATAGACACAAGTTTTGAATCATTTTATAAATATAAAACTATTAACAATTATGAAAAGATTTATTTAGATTATTTAAAAAAAATAATAGATTTGCCATTGAGACGCACAAGAAATGGTAATACCCATTCAATGTTTGGTGTTCAACTTAAATATGATTGTTCGAATGGAATGGTTCCACTATTAACGACAAAAAAAATGGCTTGGAAAACTGTTATAAAAGAATTATTATGGTTTATTTCAGGAGATACAGATAATAAAACATTAGTTGAACAAAATGTCCATATCTGGGACGGGAACGCGTCACGCGAATTTTTAGATTCACGAGGATTGACAAATCGCGCAGAAGGTGATTTAGGACCAGTATATGGTTTTCAATGGAGACATTGGGGTGAATATTATATTGATAGCAAAAGCAAATATAGAGGTATTGATCAACTTAAATTATGTGAAGAAATGCTAATAAAAGATCCATATTCGAGAAGAATAATTATGTCTGCGTGGAATCCATCGCAAATAAATGAAATGGCATTACCGCCTTGTCATATTTTGATACAATGGTATGTTGATCATTCTAAAAAACTATGGCTTCAATTTTATCAACGTTCAGGAGATATGTTTCTAGGAATACCCTTTAATATGTTTAGTTATTCAATATTACTTCATTTAATGGCAAAAAGAACTAATTTGTTGCCAGGTGGAGTTGTTCATTGTATTGGTGATGCACATGTATATGAGGATCATGTGAATGCAGTAAAAAGTCAATTGAAAAATAAAATTAATAATTGTCCTAAAATTAATATAAATCATTTAAAAGAATTTAATGAATCAAATTTGAATGGTTTATCTATTGAACAATCATCAAAAGACTGGGAAGATTATACAATTAACGATTTTAGTTTGGAAAATTATGTTTGTGCAAATAAAATTTCTGCAAAAATGAGTGCTTAATAATAAAAAAATTTTTTATTTTGTTTTATAATTTTGTCAAAACTTCAATAAAATTAGAGTGATTTGGTATAATTTTTCTATTTAATAGAACTAATAAAATTGATAATTCACATGGGAAGTTAGGTTTTTTATCGTTATTGTTCCAAAAAGATAAAGAATAATTACTATTCGTCAATATTTCGGATAATTTTTTATTTTTGTATTTTTTGCAAAAATGTAAAAAGGTTTTTTTATTAAAAACTATTTTAGTTTTCTTACTTGCAATTGGAATAGCAAGTAATTTGTTTACAAATCTCCATTCACATTGTTTAAAACACTTGTCTGGATTTACTAATATTGTTTCAAATAGATCATTCACATCATAATTAAATTGCTGGTTATCTTTAACTAAATTGTTCCAAATTTCCAGTAAATTGAAGCAATTATAAATTTCGTGTCGCAAACCATAAAATAAGAAATCGCTATTCAAATATACATTATTAATTCGAAATTCAAAATATTTATTTTCATGAAATTCATAGATTATATCAGGTCTTAGTCGATATACGGCAAAATATTCAAAATTGTGTTTTTTTTCATATTTTTCCATCAAATTCCAACCTTTTTTGATTTTTGTGAATTGATTTTCTGTTGGTAATAATTTTTTATCATTTTCCACTTTAAGACTATCTATTGCTAATTTCGAATAATTGCAAGAATCATTCTCATAAACAAGAAAAATGTCCGCTTCCAAAAAATTTATTATATTTAATATATTTTCATATGCTTTTTCGCATTGTCTGCCACAAATAATAACCGAATTTCTATTTTTAATCATTATTGTCTGCATCTGATAATAACTGAATTTCGTTTTTTAAATTATTGATATAATAAAAAAAATTTTTATTTTGTTTTTGTTTTTTTTATTTTTTATTTTGTTTTTAAATTTTTTTGTTTTTTTGACTCTAGTTTCAGGTTTTTTAGGCACTTTTTGTTTTGTTATTTTTCTTGTTGTTCTTTTTCTTTGCCTGTTTTACCTTTTCAGAATCTTTTACCTTGCTATTGTGAATTTTCACAATAGTCTTAAGGATATTTTTCATCGTCTTCTTGTGCTTGGCATAAGCCAAGCGATTCTCCTTTTCAATCGTTACTGCGAGTTTCCTCGCAGAACGAATCGCATCCTTAGCTTTTTGTTCGTCCAAATAGATATGCACTTTGCGAATCGCCTTTTCAGCTTTGTTCTTATCTTTTGATAGAGCAATTGTCCTTAGTTTTTGAATGTACCTAGCCTTTGCATTACAAAGAATGTTGTCTAAACTTACATTCTCACTTCTAATTTCCAATAATCCGTGTTGCAAATGATGCCAAATGTTGGAGACAGCTCCACCATTTTCAATGAAGTCGTCATAGTTTTTTGAATATTGGTATCCAAAATACTGTTTCTTCTTACTAGCACTTAGATTTTCCGGGTTAATTACAAACTTAAATGCATTAACATCCTCATTTTCCTCCAACCATTGCTTAATAGTCGCTTTTTCATCTTTACTAAAGTAAGACTTTAAATACTTAATTGGCTCTTCTTCATTTTTGTTTCCTTTTTTCAAAGTGAACTTGTCAATCACAGTAGTAATTAAATTCGTCATCTTATGTATACCTTTAGTAATTTGCTAATATAAAAAGAATATGATTTTAGAACAAAAAAACTGTCATTTTTTTGACTTTTTGTTTGGAATATTCCAATCAAAATTGAATAGTTGAAACAATTACGAAATTTAGCATAGCTAATCCATAAGTAGAATATTTCCACCAATTAATATTTTTTCGAATATTTGTATAATATTCTTCCCAATACGAATCCATTTGTTGATCTAGAATTTCTAATTTTTCTTCTTTGGTTAATTCTTTCCAATATGGTGGTGGTTCACATTCATCCATATCATCACCAATAGGATCTTCATATCTAGGAGTTAATGCAGGTGCATTTCTAAAACTTTTTGTTTTTTGTAGCAAACCATAATTCTTAGATTTCCCAATAATCGTATATGATACCATATTAATTAATTATAGAGACAATGTCTTATATAATTATACTATCACCATTATTGATAGTTGGATATGTTGATAAAGAATTTAATAATTTATCTCCTAATGTCATTCCAGGTACTTTTTGTGTAATTAGAGGCGTAGATTCATTATTTTCGAATATTTCATTTTCTTCATTTTCTTCATTTGTTTCATTTGTGCCATTGTTATTAGAAAATGCAAACGTGTCTTCTAAACTTTGATAATTACTATTATTTGTTGAATTATTGTTATTTTTTTGATAATTCAATTCATTTATTATTTGAGATGATAAGCATCCAGTGCAGCATGTAGAAATAACACAAGATATATTTTCATGTAATATAGGATAATAATTATTAGCAAAAAGGTTATTTATTTTGATTAATCTAATGTCAAATAGTTGTGGTTTGAATCTATATTTTTCCATTAATAACATTCTTGAAGAAAATGCTGACATTCCAGGGCAAAAAAAAGATTCCATAAACATACTTATTTTTGGATAATTAGTGAAATTTTTTAAAAAATCAAATTGTACAGATGAATAATCTTGAAATAATGAATATTTATCCCAATTAGAATTTGGATAAATATGATTTAATACTTTATATCTAATATAAATTTGTGTGCATGGACTTAATAATGGTATTGATGAAATTATACAAGATGGATGTAATAGCGATTCTTCAATATTAACATTAAAATTATTAACATTATTTGAAACCAATAACATATTTTTTCCAAAAATACCTTTATATTCATCATGTTGAAGTGTATCTGAGAAACATAATACCATAATAATTAGATAACAATAATAATTATATATTTATATCGCGTATAGTGAAAACAATAAAGAAAAAAACAAATAATATGTTATTTTTAAAATATTTAAAACAATACATATTTTTCATAAGTTTAACAAATGCTTCTAATGTACATAATATATGGAATATTTTGAAACATTCTAATAAAAATTCTTCATATTATTCAGAAACGAATGCTACAACAAATAGTTCAATTAATAGAAATATAAGTTCAAATATTGTTGAATCAGGATTAAAATCATTAAAACATACTATAACTTTATCATTGTTAACATTTATTCAATTATGTGCAGTGAATCCAGATAAATGTAAAAATATAATAAATAATTTATTATACGAATTTTCATTTAATTCTACATCAATACGCGTACCGCAATCTGTATTGAATTTTGCAGAATTCTATAAAGATAGTAGCAAAATAGGAATTGATTGGAATAATGTTATTGGAATGAATTCAACAATATTTGAAATAAAACAAATGTTGAATATTATTAGTTCACAAGAATCTTCCGTCGCAGCTAGAAGAATTGGAGCAACTCCACCAAAAAATATGTTATTGGTCGGTTCACCTGGAACCGGTAAAACTTTATTGGCAAAAGCAACAGCAAATGCAATCAATGCACCACTATTCATAGTTTCTGGTTCAGAATTAGTAAAAGGTAAATATGCTGGAATAGGAATTGAAAGAGTAAAATCATTATTCAAATCGGCTAGACAAGTAGCAAAAAAAACTAATAAGGTTATGATATTTATAGATGAAATCGATTCTTGCGGAAGAAGCCGATCAACAGACAGTTCTGCTGTGACGCGAGATGGTGACAATACTTTGAATCAATTACTAGTTGAATTAGACGGTTTTAATAATAAAGATGAAAATAAACCAAATATCATAATTTTTGCTGCTACCAATAGATATGACATATTAGATACAGCTCTTGTTAGAAAGGGACGATTTGATAATATTGTATTTATAAAATCTCCAAATTTCGAGAACAGAAAAAGTCTTTTTGAACATTTCATAAATAAACATGTAAATCGTGTATCTTCAAAAGAAATATTGATTAAAAATAAAAATGGAAAAAAATATATTTTTCAATCATTTCCGAAGAATAAATTGAATATAACAAAATTAAAAGTGTTAGAACCAAGAAATTTTTATGGAAATCAATTTGAAGCAAAGATAAATGAAACAAATATTATTTTGTATGAAAATGATTTGTACAAACTTAAATTACAAAAAAATTCAAATATATTTGAATACGAAACAATTTATAACGGTTCGTATATAAATAATCAAGTTAATACAAATAACCTTGCAACAATTTCACATGGATTAAATGGTGCAAATATAGAATCTATTGTAAATGACGCAATACTTTTTGCATTATCTGAAAAACGTAAATATGCAACAAATTCAGATTTTGAAAATAGTCTTGAAAATCATATATTGGGAAAGCCTATTGATTCAGAAAATAAAATAGAACCAGATTGGAGAATTGCAGTTCATGAAGCAGGACACATTCTGGCATCTTTTTTATTAGATAATGTTAATAATTGCTTAAAAGCCAGTATTTTACCTAGATCAAAGGGAAGTTTAGGAATTACAATTTTGAAATCCAAAAATATCAATAATTTTAGATATTTAGAATTAAAAGATCAATTAATTATGATTCTTTCTGGAAAAGCGGCCGAGCATATATTTTTTGATGGTGATGTGACCACTGGTTCATATGATGATATTGACAAAGCGAAAAATTTAGCAAATCATATTGTAACAAAATATGGAATGCATGGAATAAAAAATGTAGTTAATGGAAAAAACAATAAAATAATTGCAAAAATAATATATGAAGCTGAACAAGATGCTTTAAATCTTATAAATAAAAATAAAATTATTTTGCAATGTATAGCAAACGAATTACTTGATAAAATAACTCTAAATGGTGATTATTTGTATAATACTTGTGTAAATAAAGTTAAAAAAAATACAAATTTTTTAGAAATATTGAAAAAAACATTCTTGGTTGAACAAAATAAGCAAACAAAACATATTAGTACTAAGCAAAGAAGAATAAACGCAATATTTTTCATATTTATTATTGTATTTGCAGCAAATACACAATAATATAATCTAAAAATTAAATATTAAGTATTTAATAATGGCAAATGTGATTCAATTTTCGATTTTATCTTTTGTAGTAATCGCATTAATAATATCAGTTGTTTATGGTGACAAAATTCAAAAAAGCAAAAGGAAGCATATTATAGGTGCCGGATTTTTATTATTAGCATCTTTTATCCATGCTTCTGCTATTACAATAGAATGCATGTACAATTTGAACTAAATAATTTATTTCTAGTAAATTTTTTCTTACTAGGCATTATTTGTTGTGGGCTAGTAGGAAAATCATACTAGTTTAATCGAATATCATATTGAAAATGATATTTTTTTACAAAAGTCAAAAAAATGACAGTTTTTTTTCTCTAAGATTAAGAAAACAATTAGATAAATACAACAAACAAAGCAAAGAGAAAAAGAAATACATATTCTTACAAAATGTCTTACTTCACCAGAGACGAAACTACGATGCTCAAGATGATCTTGACTGAAGAAGAGATTCCTCTAAAATTCAATCAGGATGCTGAAATTACTGGAAAGTTTGCCGAGAAGTACGAATCCTTCAAGGATTGTAGGACGTGGGCTGGATTTCTAGAAGCTGGTGGAGTATTTTCCGATCTATCCCGGTGTCTTAAGTCTGGAGATTTGGAAATCGATTTTGAAAATTGGGACGCTTGTCAAAATGCTATTGAGAATGCTAATGAACGTCACATTGAGAAGATGAAGATGAAGGAAGAAGAGAAGAAGCAAAAGGCAATTCAGAAGGCGGAAGAGAAGGAAGCCGCGAAGATTCTCAAGGAAAAGAATAAGCTGGACCGAGCTGAGGCTAAGAAGGTTGTAAAAATTGCTAAAGATGCTCTAAAGGTTTACAATTCTGAGATGAAGAAGTCTAAGAGTTCGCATAAGAGACAGCTCAAGCAGGTGTTAAAGCCAATGAAGAAGATGGCGAAGACGTGGAGAAAGAATGTTGATTTGCGAGTAAAGATGGATGCAAAGGCACTAAAGGATGATCTAAAGGCCACAAAGGAAGCTATTCGAGAAGCTAAGAAGCTGTTGCGAGAGCTTAAGAAACAAGAAAAGAAGAATCAAGAGGAACAAAAGCAGAATATTGTGATTGAAGATTCAGAAGATGAAGTTCAGACTCTAAGCCCTGATGTTATTGATAACATGAAAGTTGCAGATTTGAAGAATGAATTGAAGAAGCTGGGCTGTGATGATGTAAATGGGAAGAAGGCGGATCTTCGTGAAAGATTGCTTGAAATGATTGAGTAAATGAAAAACAAAACAAAAACTAAAAAAACTTAAAAAACAAAACAAAAACTAAAAAAAACAAAAAAAAAATAAAAATTTTTTTTAATTTTTATTTAATTCCCTTCTTTTATTATATTTGTCAAATATTCATAAATCTGATAAGTGACATAAACATCATATGCAGCATAATAGAAATGCTCCGGATCGACTGGAGCCGACCATTTAACATCCGGATAATAAAATTTTTGATTTGGTTTTAATAAAACTGGACTTATGTTATTAATGTGTGATGCCATGGCTTTAAGATTGGTTAAATTTGGCAAATCACCATTAAAATGACAATACCTCCATATTTTTTGGATATCAAAATAATTAGGATTAGTAATTTTTAAGTGTTTTATGTCAGATTTTGCATCACAAAATATTAATTTTTTATCAGGATTATTAAGATAGTTAACAATTTCATTTTTATAAAAGTTGTAATTAAATAATAAGATTCTTTGTCCATCACTTATTTGAATCATTGCGGGGCCTTCGCCCTCGGAGTCTATTGCTAAAATATTTCCTAAATACTTTAGTTGATCTAATGCATTAGTAAATATAAGTGTGTTTTTTAGAGTTTCTTTTGCATGAATGATATATCTATTTTTGTGTGGTGGTAGTAATTTGTTTTCTTTTTGTTGTTCTCTATATTCTTTATAATTATCAATATTCAAAAATGATTTGTATTTTTCCAGAAAATTGTCAATTGCATTTTGTTTTTTCTCAACTCTTGTATTACCACTGCCAATTGTCATTAGTAATTCTTGTGTTTTAGGAATTTTTACAGTTATCTTAATAGAATTTACTGAATTTTCCCATTTGAAATCATATTTATTATAATCGCAAATTTTTTTTAATTCACCTAGATTATTAATATTCTCAAAAGTTGCCATTATTTTAAATAAATTGTACTTTTCTTTATGTTTATTTCATAATTAAACAAATACAAGTTCATTTTTTTTAATATTTATAAAAAAATGAATGCTAAATATTTATAAAAAATTAAAATGGTTTATAAACATGGAAGAAGATGGATAGCACATTGGTACGATAACGGAAAACGCATGTCTCCAAAATCCTTTATTAATAAACAAGACGCAATAAATTGTGAAAATGAAAATAGAGCAAAAAACAAAGAAAGGAAACAAAAGGAAAAAGAAAGCAAAACAAAACAACAAAGAAGAGCTGAAAATTTATTAAAAAGCGGTCACTCTAGCGAATGTGAAAGCAAAGCGATTCGAAAATTAAAAGAATTATTAGAAAATAATTGGAATATTAAACTTATACGCGACGGAGCTCATAATGACATTGGCATTCAAAGGAAAAATAGTTGTACAAATAATTTATATTTTCCAATCCAAATAAAATCTTGTTCTGAGCAATTAGCAGCTGGACCTAATAAAACACCCAGAGCAACATTTAGTAAAATTAACCATTATCCAAATTCTCTTTTGATTTGTATTTGTTTACAACCATTAAAGATTTGGCTCTTTCATGGAAGAGATTTGTTAAAAAATAAACCTACATTACATGAATCTCAAAAACCTTATTTCAAAACTGCGCTATGTTATGATGAAAAAGAAAACATTAACAATTTAGAAACATTTTTAACAAGTCATTTGAATTTGAAAGAATATGAAACACAAAATCTTGATTATTATAATTTGCAATTAAACACTAGTCAGTTTCAAGAAGATTATGCAACTCGTTTATATAAAGCTCATAAAAATCTGCCTATTGAATCTGTAACAAGAGAATTTAATGAAATTGAAAATTCTTGTGTAGATTATATTGATCCAAATAATTCAAGAATTCAAGAAAAGGTTTGTTATGTTGCAATGGGCACTGGATTTCATGTAGATTTAAAAAAAAGTAATGGTAGAAATCTACAAAGTAAGCAAACTAAAGGACCATATAATGAAAATGATTTTGATATATTAAGAGTGCATTTGTTATGTAAAGTTGATGATTTGGGTAAAGTTAGTTTCAAAAGAGAGACTTATCACATAGAATATAATGGAAAAGATTATGATTTAGCCATAAACCATATTAAGTCTTATAAGCTATTTGGGCATTGGGATATTCCAATGCCCAAACTAATAAGTGAAAACTATGTTTCAACAGAGAATCAAAAAGGAAAACTAGCTTTAATTGTATTTTTACCTGAAGAAGTTGCTAAAAAATATCATGAATTACCGAAAAAAATTCTAAAAAAAGGTTCTAAAAGAACAACTCCAATTTGGACTAGAGAGTATTTTCATAGAGTTTACAATGCCTAATACATGAAGCAATTTGAAGGTGGTGTCAATAAATTGAGTAAATTATCTAGACCTTCAAGCAAGTCGATCGGATACACTCTATTGTCTCTATCATGATCATAATCATTGAAAAATGTATTAACATAATAATCTACATCTTCATTGTTCAAACATCCATCATTGTTTGAAGAAAGTTCTTTTTCTGTTAATTCAGAATTGTCAATAGAGAATATGTAAGAATTATTTTCTTGAATCATTTTCTTATATTCCTCGCGAGTTAAATATCCATTTTCATCATTATCGTATTTTTGCATTGCATCTAACAGAGCTCTATATTTTACATTAGCGACATCAAGACCGGATAATGCTATAGTTGACATAATTTCTTGTCTTTTTGTTAGTTTCTCAGAATTACCTCCAAAAAGTGTATTATCTAAATCATTTAATAGTAAGTTAATGCAGGCTAACGCCAATTCAACTTTCTTTGGGTATTGAACATTTTTTGAGAATAAGAAAAACTCTATGGCGCGCTCCGCACTGTCAATCGCGATTTGCCTTGCTTCTAGATAATTGGCTGATGGGGTTGAAACCGGTTCAATGTCATAACAATATTTAACATTATCAGTGTTTAATATCATTTGGGATTTCACATTTAGTGCCTGCACTTTTGATTTTAATAATAATGTTATATTTGCAACATCTTTGAAGAAATTTTTGTTTTTTGGCAAATTAGATAAATCAGTAACCGCCCACGAATCACTTGGTCTAAAGACATAACCTATCGAATCGGCACCAGTTGACTCTATCGCATTTGGTGAATAAACATCAAATTTGCTACATTGATTAATTCCTGCATTCTCTCCATGTGAATAAGCATTACAATCTTCATCGTCTTCGCAAGCTAATTTACACGCTTCGGAATCCTCAGAATCAAAAACTCCAATTTCATGCGCACCGGCTTGCGTATTGATGGATCCTTGGGGAGAATTAATTGGATTATTAACGCCATAAGGTCTCTTATTTAGAAAGAAAAATTCAGAAAATCTTAAAAAATCAAATCTCATTTCTTCGAATCTAGCTAATCCAGAAGATGGTGGTGGAATTTCGCCACTTTCATTTGATTTTTCTACATGTTTTCTATTTGAAGCACCCGGTCCCGAAAATTTAACACTTACAAAAAAACTTGCTAAAAACAATAATAATATTACTGAAATAATTGTAATAAACATTTACTTTAACTTAGAAATAAATTTCTGAATTCATCAACCGAATATACTGATACTCCTAGAGCTTCCGCTTTCTTTGATTTTGTTGATTCAGTTTCGATATCTTTAGTTATTACTGCAAATGTCTTTGATGTTACAGAGTTAGAAATTTCTCCACCATTTTTAATAATATATTCTTCTAAATCGGTTACTTTACCTCCAGTAAATACAAACTTTTTTTCAAATAGTGGGTTTGTTTTGTCAATTTTTGTGTTAATTGTTTCATTATTTGTTCTTTTAATATCTATTTTTGATTCTTTTGCAAATTCTTTGAATTTATTCATATTTTTTGAATATTGTTTTGCTGTTTTAGTTGAAAATCCAGGAACTTTTAATATTTTTTCATATAATTCTTCTTCAGTTAATTCGTCTTTCAATAAATTTGGATACATTTTTAGTACTTCTTTGTTTTTCCTTTCTCCCAAGCCGCGACCAAAAGAACCGCTTAATCCCATTATTTTTGAAAGTGGTACATTTCTAAAATTTTCTTTCGTATATCCTGTCAAAGAATCATGAATTCTTTTTGCAGATTTTTCTTTAAATCCTTCTATTTTAAGAATGTCATCAAATGACATGTTCAATATTTGCGGAATTGATTTATATCCTTCTTTATTGAATTTTCTAATATTACCAATACCCAAACCATCTACATCAATTCCTTTGAAAAATGCTAAAGATTCTTGTATTTGTGATTCATTGTCTTTTGCAACTACAATATCTACATTTGTTTCTGTCCACGTATATTCTTCTTCCGGCATGTCTGCTTGTTTTGCTGGTCTAATTATTTTTTCAATATAGGGAATTACATCTCCTCTTCTAACGACTTCAATTAAAGCACCTTTGCCAATTTTATTTGACAATATAAATTTTCCATTTTGTCCAGAAATGTTTTTAACAATAACTCCGCCTATATTTACTGGTTTGATTTGAACAACTGGTTTCTTTAAACCATGCTTGCTCGTATTCCAAGTAACACCAATTACTTCAGATTCTCTTTTTTGATCATCTAAAACCATTTTAAATGCGACCATGTGTTTAGGATTCTTATTTTCTCTTTTGTAAATATTATTATTTGTGATGATAATGCCGTCAATCATATATTTTGAATTTTTTCGCCAATCGACTAATGTATTTGATGCAAATTCTAAATCTATAGTATCTTTAATTTCATTATCAACAACTTCAAATCCTTTTTCTTTTGCATATTTCAGTTGATCAAACGGCTTCAATTTGGGTTCAATAACCTCGTATACAACGAAATGCAAATATTTCATTTCTTCTTTTTGAATAGTTTTTGAAGTTACCAAACCACTAACCATATTACGAGCATTTGCCTTACTATTTTTGAAATTATTGTTAAAATCGTCATCAGATATGATTAGTTCTCCTCTTACAACGATATTTCCTGGATTTACATTTTTAATATTTTCAATATTAGGAATTAAATTACTAATGTCTTGACCAATTTCGCCATTTCCACGACTGAATAATTTCTTAGAATTATTTGACACTGTTAACAGTGCACTTACTCCATCTAATTTTGAGCTGATAACATAAGGTCCATTAAATTTATTCAACCATTTATTTAATGAATCTGGTTTAACTTTGTCAGCAGACGGCATAAAATAAGGTAATTTTACTTTTTTTTGGTTGGCTTTGATTGGCGCGCCGATTTCCTTTAAAACGGGATGATTTGGTGAAATTTTTTCAACATGATCTCTTAATAAATCAAATTCTAAATCTGACATAATAGGAACAGAATTGTAGTAATAATCACTTGCTTTTCGAATTAGTTCAACAATTTTATCTAATTCCATATCTTTGTAATTTGATGGAAATTCAGAATGGCGATATTTTAATTTGATTGTTTTCTTCTTTTTATTCGGATAGCTATTTGGCGCTGGTGCAGGTGCTGGCGCTGGTGCAGGTGCTGGCGCTGGTGCGGGTGCTGGTGCTGGTGCAGGTGCTGGCGCTGGTGCAGGTGCTGGCGCTGGTGCAGGTGCTGGTGCAGATTGCGAATTCAAAAGAATAACAGAAGTTCCATTTTTTCTATTTTCTGGAGATTTGTATTCAAGTTTTAGAAAATCAAAAATATTTTTTTCTGTGAAAAACTGCTTGTGTGGGGATGGCGTAAATCCGTGTTCATTCATTGAATAACCCAAATCTAAAGCGTGCTGTCTCATTATTACATTGAAAGCTTTAGATCCAGTAAAATACAATATTGCAAATGCATATTCTTCAGGTGGTGCATAAAGAAAGTCTATTCTTCTAGGAGTTGCATTGGAATTATTCAATTTACCAATAGTAAGACTCTTCTTTTTTCCTCTTGACAGAAATTCTAAAATAATATTCTGTGAATTAACTGTGTCAAGAAATTTATCAAAATTACTTGGATTTTCGCTTGTGAAAATGATATCAATATCTCCTGAAGACAAATTACCTCTTCTATAGGAACCAACAATTTCAGCTTTACTATTTGGTGGCAATAATTTTTGTATTACTTTATTGTATTCGTCGATTTCACTTCTGGGAATACGTTTTAGTATATCATCAAAATATTCTAAACCAATTTTTTGTTTGTTGTTAGTCAAATCTGGCCTTTGTTTTAATTCTTCGATAGAATTAACTACTTTTGACAACTCCAAAGCTTTTTTTGGTCCAATTCCATATACTTTACACAACTGATGCAAAACGTTGTCTTTTTCTCTTTCAATTGCATTAATTTTACCAGTGTTTTGTAAACTTTCTAATTTTTTGTAAATTGCATCTCCAATTCCATGTTTTCCTTTAATTTGTTCTACAGAATGAATATCTTCTGGCATACTTAAAATAGAATCCGAAGCCACTTTATAAGCTCTAGCTCTAAAGATTTCTCCTTTATTTTTGCTAATTTCTTCTAATTCATCTAAAGCTTGAATAAAATCATTATTCCAAATTTTTGACATTTTTGTATTTATAATTTATTTTAATTGTTTTAAGTTTAAATACAAAATATGTGTTCATTTTTATATAGTGTTTATTTACATAAAGTAAAAATATTATATTAATGTTAATGAATGTCTTCAGTATCTGATAATATTCCAGAATGTGTTCCTATAGATGTATATGAAGATGAAGAAATTGTACAAATTCCTATTGGAACAGTGAATGTATTAATTGAAAGTGAACAAGTACAATTGCCAATTGAAATAGAATTTGTAGATGGTTATTCAAATCCTATAAATATATTTAATTCAGGTCAATATATTTGTATCATATTTGTGAATACATATAATGCGATGATAATAATAACATATTCTTGGTATTATGAAAATTATTATTTAATATCATTAATATGCCCATTTACTGGATATTTGGCGATTATGTATAAAACACAAATTTTAATAATAGCATATTATTTTTTAAATTTGATAGAATTGTTTGTAAGACTTTTAATTTCAATACATATTTTGTCAGAGTCATTACTTGGAGAATCTGTAAAATTTGTTTTATTTTTGTTTAGTATTTTTGGTATTTTTTGTAATACTATTATAATTGGGTCTTTAATGCGTCCGATACAAATACTTGTAAATACTTAAAATAAGAATAAATTATGAATCTTTGAAAAACATAGATAATATACAATATGAACTCAAAAAAGATCCACAAATTCGGATTGGATTATTTGCATATATTTGCCATATATTATGCATTACATTTTTAACTAAAAAAATATTAGCATTAATTTTCTTGATACTATAATTGGGTAAATGATAAATATAATCAATTGTTTTATTTGTATTTTTGATTGCTTTTTTGTTATAATCAAAACTGCGATAAGGTTGACATAAGAAATATAATTGTCTGATATTATTTCTAAGAATTGTGTTATATTTATTTTTAAATTGATTAGAAAAATTTATATAAATGGATTTGTATGAGAAATTGCGAAAATATATGTAAAATTTTGAAAACATATTATAATAATATTTGATGCATTTTATTATGTTTAATTAAAATTCTAAAATATATTCAAATAATTCTTCTGGTAAAAAAGTTGCTATATTCATTCCAGAAATTCGCATATTATTTGTTTTAAGTTTTTTGAAGTATAGTTTGTCTTTGTCATTGAGTTTCGATTGTTCAATAATATGATCAATATATTCATTGTTAAAACACAATGGTAAACCATTATTTTTAACAATAGTTTTCAATAATATTGGAATAAATTCTAATTCTTGTTCATAATTTTGGATAAAGAAGTAAAATGCATGTTCAAATGAAGAGAATCGATGTCCTATTTTCCAATCATCTTCATATTTCCAACTTTGTTTTGAAAGAAATGCATCATCTTGTGTTAATAGTGCTTTAAGATTATCATCAATGTAATAATATTTTTTATTATTTTGATAATTATCTTGATTAACTGGAACAAACTGTTCAACATCAAAATGATCTGGAATATCATAATCTTCATTTATGAGTCCATTATTGAACATATTGTCATAAAAACTAAAATTTTGAAAAATAGAATCAACAAAACATTCTTCACATAAAAATAAGAATACATAATTACGTAAAAATGCTTTTGGATTATGTAGCAAATACATTGCAGATTCATTCCATTTGACAATTTTACAGCACGCCGAGCAAGGATAAATACAAGCTTTTGGTCTCATAACAACAGTCTCATTTTAAATATTTTTTGGATTTTTTAAATTTATACAAATAATTAATGGTAAATAATAAAGATGCTTTATCTGCGGCTGGATGGAAAAATGATAAACCAGAATCAAAAAAATTGAGACAAATGTTAGACAAAAAATGTTTTTTGAAGCCAGACAGTTTAAATTATCCTGTATGTGACAAGAATGGTAATTATGATTGCAAGGGTATTATTGCTTCAAAATTTTGGGCAGATGTTGCTGAAATTAAAGCAAAAAAGCGTAAAACACGTAAAAAGAGACCGTATTCTTTTAAAAATATAAGTAAAAAAGCAGTTAAATTGGGTAAAAAATTAGGATGTAAAAAATTTACAAATAATAAAAAATAGAAATATTTTTATGAATGAATAGCTGCATTTGATTCTGATGAAAAAAGAAGTTTTTCAAGTTCAGTTTGAAGATTTTCCGATGATTGTATACGTATTCCATATGGCGCTTTTTCGAATAACGTTTCTTGATTTATATATTGTGAAATTAAAGTATTTTGTTTTGTTTTATTTTTAATAGTATTTAATGCATTGTTAAGTTGATTTCTAATGTTATCAGGATTTTGCAAAGTTATATTTTTTACCATATTTGCATTATTCATAAATTCTTGATTATATTTGAAAGGCGTTGGTTGTGATTGATTAATTTGATCAATTAATATTTTTAAGGCAATATTTGGTATTAAGCATTTACCAATAATTTGATTTGTTTTTGGTGAAGTATTATTTTCTTCAAACCATTTAAGAATAGCCCATTTTTCATACGTATGACCGTCCTCTGCGATTACCGGATCATAAAAAATTTCAAATGTAATTGGACATTCTAGCGAAGAATTATCGTTATAAAAGAATTTTTTTGGTATTTCTTCAGAAGATGCCTTTCTCGAGTGATTTTTTGATATTTGACGACATTTCAACGTATATTTAGGCATATAATAAGAATCTAAAAAAAAATTAATAATTTTTAATTACTTATGATACAAAATATTTATTAATATCTGATGTTTTGAGTGGTGAATCTGTGATTTTAATACCACAATATGGTTTGGGTTTCAAAGAATAATTTACAGGTGTGTATATCTTCCATTTAATAGCATGTGCTAATATAAACCTAAAATTTTCCCAAAATTCTTTTTTATGACCAATTGATATTGTCATTACATGTGCCATTTCGTGTAATGCAACAAATGTAATTGTATTGATATCTGTTAAAGATTGTTTTTTGTTTCTCGCTCGGATACACAATACAATTTTTTCTCCTTTATTTAGACTATAACTTGTTTGGTTTAATTTGGGCAATGATTCTCTTATTTCATGACCTTTGAATCGTTTTTTTAGTAGATTAACACCTTTATGTGTGGTTCCATATTTTTCGTACATTCTTGAAACTAGTTTATGTAAACGTTTACTTACATTTGCGAGTAAATCTGCTGCTTGTTGTTTATCATCAGTATTGCGAACAACATAAATTTTATTGTCAATTCTTGATCGAACGTATATTAATTTCGGATTATAATACGAATAAAAAATATAAAACACTATCGCAATAATTGCTATACTATATAGTATTTCTGACATGGATTATTATTAGTAATACATTTTATTTAATTAGTGAATTTTATATTTTATTTCCTCCAACGCCTTCCACATTCGAGACAAGTAATGAATATAGTTTCTGCTTCATCTGCACTTCTAGTTTGCATTGTATAATAAGTTGTTTTATTTCCTTTGCACCTTGCGCATGTGAATTGATTTGTAGCTTGACCATAATCAATTTCTGAAATAACTGCATCTCTTCTTTCTTTTTCCTGAACAATTTTTTCCCATCTTTCTGGGAATAGTTTATTTGCTGGTAAAAATGCGATTTCATGTGGTTTATATTCTCCATTTTTGAGTTTTTGTAACAATTGTTTATTTTGAACGTAGCAACCAGGCATAATATTTGCACATATTTGTTTCAACTTGTTTTTGTAAATGTTAATAAAATTAATATTATCCCATGTACATGGTTCATGTCGCGATTTTGCTTTCCAAATAGAGAAATTGAAAACTCCTTTTTCTAGATTATTAGTAATATTTTCATCATTAATAATCTCAGATAATATTGTTTTACTGTTATTTCTGATTACGTCACCTTTCATTGTTATATGTCATATATACATTTAGTGTTAAATGACTTCATTTTTTTTCCTTCTCTATGTACATGAAACTTCAACTAAAGAAATTTGATATGTCCTCAATTGCGCCGGATAAGGTTGTTGTAATGATTGGGAAAAGAAATACTGGTAAAAGTTTTTTAGTTAAAGATTTATTATGGTATCATCAAAAAATACCTGTTGGGACTGTAATTTCTGCTACTGAATCTGCAAATTGTTTTTATGGAAATATGGTTCCCCCAATATTTATTCATAATGAATATAATGAAGATATTATACAAAGGGTATTAACTCGCCAGGAGAGACTAATTAATAAAAAACGTCAAGGTGGGCATAATGCTGCACTTATTAATCCAAGTGCTTATTTAATATTAGATGATTGTTTATATGACAATTCTTGGACAAGATCAAAACATATTCGTTCTTTATTTATGAACGGAAGACATTTCAAAATGTTTTTTATTATAACAATGCAATATGCTCTTGGTATACCGCCTAATTTAAGAACAAATATTGATTATGTGTTTATTTTGAGGGAAAATATAGTTCAAAATCGTAAAAGATTATATGAATGTTATGCTGGTATGTTTCCAAATTTTGAAGTATTTTGTCAAATTATGGATCAATGTACAGAAAACTATGAATGTCTTGTAATTAACAACAATGCTCAAAGTAATCGTATTGATGAACAGGTATTTTGGTATAAAGCAACCTCACATCCTCCATTTAGATTAGGAAAACCGGAAGTTTGGAATTATAGTAGAAAAAACTATAATGGTGAATCCGGCGGAAGTGAAAGTGATAGACAATGGGACCCATCCGCTTTTAAATCAAAATCAAACAAACCAACAATAAATGTTCACAAATACAATTCGATATTATAAATTATTAATTAAATTATTTGTGTTTTCTGGTATTACATCTATTTGTTTTTTGGTTATAATGACATGAATCGGGATCATTTTCGTCTTTATTTTTTGTAGCAACACAATGTTTTTTTGTTTTATTTTTAATTTTGTCAGATAATTTACAATAAGTAATATTGGTATTTTCATCTTTTTTATGAGTTGATTCTGTTTTTGTGTTGCATCTTTTTGTTTTATTATTGTAGTTACAATTTATAATATCATTTTCACTTTCATTTTTTGTTGTAACGCAATGTTTTTTTGTTTTTGACTTTTCGGATAATTTACAAAATTTTTCTGGAACTGTTTTTGTTATTGCTGGTGCTGGTGTTGGTGTTGAAGGTATTATTTCTGGTGTTGGTGTTGGTATTGTTGGTGTTGGTATTGTTGGTGTTGGTGCTGGTGGTATTGTTGGTGTTGGTGCTGGTGGTATTGTTGGTGTTGGTGTTGTTGGTGTTGCTGGTGTTTCTGGTGTTTCTGGTGTTTCTGGTGTTGTTGGTGATTCATTTTGTATTGTTGAAGAAATGCCTTCAATAGAATATGTATTATTCATGTTTAACAAATCTAATATTTCTGTTGAAAGTTCATTTGAATTTATATTGAATGTGTTATTATCATTGTATCTATTTATAAAAATAGGATAATTTTTTTCAGAATGTGTATAAAACAACAAAAAGAAATTTTGTTTTTCTGATTTTGGCAAAATCTTTTTTGCAGAATCAATATCAAATATTATAATACCTATTTCTAGCATATTTGCAATTTTGGACCATTGTTTTTTATTTTGATATTCATGAAGTTGTTTATGATATTTGAATGGTGCAACTTTATTAATCCACGAATATTGATCGTTATTATCGTATTTGAAATCTCTTAATAACACATCTTGCCATTTTCTTGGTAAATGTGTTCCAGTTGTTGTTTTTAAATAGTCTTCTTGATTTAAAATATATTGACTATTATCCAAATTCAGATTTGGAATATATTTTTTATATTTTTCTTGTTCAATTTTATTTTTAATATATTGGTCTTTAGATTTGTTATTATCAAATATAATTGAATCGTGTTGTATTGATGATAAGGAATCTAAGAAGAATGGGATTCTGGAAGTGCTAATATCTTCTTTTCTTGAATAATTATATTCAAATTCTTTCAAAATTATTGATAAATATTGTTTTTCGATTGGGGTTTTTGCGTTAGCTGCTTTTTGAATATCTTCAATAGTTGGATTATGTTTTTTTTGTCCTAAATTTTTAGAAATATTCATAATAAATTTATCATATTCTGACCAAAATTTATTGAATTTTGTAACATATTTAATTCTATCATCAATGTTTTGTTTTTCAGGTATACAATTATAAATAGTTTTTAGACTTTTTTTAAGATTAATTATATTATGAGATCCAAGATCGCTTTCTTTAATTGGAACAATGTCATCCGTTTCTAATACTAATCCGTTAATATTGTTATTAGAATAATTAATTGTATATTCCAATGGTTTTGTTTTTACATTATACTTTTTAAGTAATGTATAGAAATATATAGCTTTATTAAATGGTGGAAGGTTATCACATGGAATTTTATCTAAAATAAGTAATTTTGCGTCGTTTGGTATTGACGCAATTTTAACTGGAATATAAAAGCTATATTTATGATGTTTAACCATAACACCTTTAATTTGGTTATGTTCGTTGATAATTTGAGCGTATATTTTTATTTTTATAAAATCAAGAATAGTTTTTAGTTGTAAATAAGTAAGTGAATTTTTAACGTAATTATTTTTTCTTAAATAATTGATAAATTTGTTAGGATATGTTATTCCACAATGTATTCTAAGTGGTGCTACATAGTCCCACGTTTCTTGAGTGTCAAATAGTTTTGTATTTATTTTAGAATTTTTTGAATATCTTACAATTGGTTCATAAACAATAGAATTATTGGAATATCTAAAAGTAATAAAAGCTGTTTTTGTTTGTTCGTAGCCATCGCCATAGTGATAGAAATACGATTCACCATTATATGGACATACATAATCAATTTTAGAGTTACCGTCGTTTGATATAGAAATATTAAAAAGGTAAAGATTAAGTCCATATTTCCAAATGACACCAGGCGAACATAATATTGGCCACCATATTGTATGATTATGTTTAATATTTTTATCGTTAATGAAATTTACAATATTTATATGTGAAGTGAATGTTTTTTTATGAAGTTCATTGTCTGAAATATTGTATTTTTTTAGCCATTCTGAATATTTGGAATAAGATTTTAAAGGTGCTGAAAACATATTCAATAATAGTCCAGAGCAAGTTCTTATAATTTGCTTTGGAATACTTAAATTTTTGATTATAAGATTTATTAAGTCCGTTTCAGATAATCCTGTTAACCATGCGAATGTTTTAAAAAAGGAATTTACTAATGCTTCATTGAAATCATTGTAAATTCCTTGTCTAAGAAAGAATGTCGATTTAATTTTTGGTAAACTGCCATAAGATAATTGTGCTGGATTTTGGAACATTTTATGCATTGATTCCGGAATATCTCCTAATTTATTTTTAGCTAATGGAAACGAAGTTGTTTTTAAAACATAAATATCTTTATTTTTCTTTTTAGAAAGATATTTTGATTTTAGAGTCTTTTTTTGCTGTTGTCTTTTTCTTCTGCATGGAAATGCGCCAATTTGTTCTTCATTATCTTGTGTTTTTAAAATTAAATCTTGTGGAACTAATTTAATAAAATTACCTGGATTTTTTTTTGTGTTAATAAGAGTGTAATCGTTTTTTTTACATATTGGACAAGTATTATTTTGTAAAAGTTCTTTTTCTGCCATTGGAACCATACACCTTAAACATATGCATTCACAAGACAGATACCATATATTTCTGTATTCTTTAAAGTCCAAAATTCTTTTAATGTTTTTATTTGCATTTTTTTCATAATCTTTTAATCTTTTTAGAACTTCTTCATATTCGCCTTTATTAAATGCTATAGGATGTGCAGTAGTTGGATAACAAGAAGTAATGAATGATGCACCTCTACCGGAGCTTGTTTTTTCTCCTGTAAGTGTGAAAATCTGGCTATATAAGCCTGGGTCATAATATTTGATTCTTTTTGAGCGATATTCTCTAATATTGGAATCTTTTGATTTTGAAATATCCCAATTATTTGGTGGTAAATCAAATTCAATTTGTGTTCTAATTTGTGGTGGTGGTGGTAATATAATATTATTTTTTTTACTTACTTTAACTTTTGAAAAAGATGCAATTTGGGTGGAATTATTTTCATCATTTTCTTCATCTGATTCTTCAAATTCTTCTGTCATAAGTATTTTTGGATTTTCTGATTCAAATTCATCATCTATGTCATTTAGTTCTTCATCATTAAATACTAATTGTTCGTCATCGTCTATAGTTTCAAGAAATGCATCTAAATCATCTTCATTGTCGTCATTGTCATCATTGTCATCATTGTCATCATTGTCATCAATTGCTGAATTTTTTGTAACAATGTCTTCTTTTTCTTTTTTGAATTTTTTTATTCTATTGGACCACAAAACCTTTCTAATCATTTTAACAGCGTAATTGATTTCATCAAAATTTTTTCCGTAATATATTATTTTGATATTATTTGAATCAGATAGTGATATATGAAATACATTTCCGTTGACTTGGTTAGTATTTGTTGTCGTTGATAATGCAGTATTAATAATTGAATTTGCTTCTTTATTTGATATCATAAATAATATTCCAAGTTTTGAAGCTGCATCTTGTTTACTAATATTTTGCCCTAAAAATTCTTTCGCAATTTGTATACGTTTTTCGGGGTTTTGATAATTAGATATTTTAATAAATTTTAATCTTTTTTTATCATTTTTGACATCATATGTAAAAAATGGTATATTTGAATTGAATTGTTCAATTAAATTAGTATTAATGTTAATATTCTTTTTTAGATAAATTGATGTAATAATATTTCTGTATTTAATATTTTCAAATAAAAAATTTTCTATAGTGTTTTCAGTAATATTATTAATTGGAATAATAATCCAATTTACTATATTTTCATATATATTTCTCCATTTATTGACGTCTATATTATTAGAAATTTCTGAATGGCATGCTAATTTTAGATTCCCGTCGATATGTAAAGACACATAAACAATAGTTTTAATAAATTCAAATTTGAATTGCAAATGTTTTTGTTTATTTCCTTTATCTGATGTAAATCTTGACCAAAATTTTTCGTCACTATACATTCCAACCGCAGGTGAAAAAATTTTAGTTTGCACTTTTTCTAAGTTAGATAATCTACAAACGGGAACATTTTTGTTCAATTTAAATTTTTTAAATAATCTATCTAAGTTTATATTTTCTTTGTTTTGAGTAATATCTGCTAAAATAGCACTATGTGCAATAAAATTTTCTTTTAGTTTTGAGGAAGGAATGATTTCAGATTCTAATTTTGTTACATTATCTGAATGTAGTTTAATATTATCAATATTTTCTTGAGTTAAAGGTTTTGATTTGATATTTTTCCAATCGTTAATCCAATTTGCTCCATTTACATTATCTAAATTATCTTTAGTAATAATGTTAATATGATTTTTATTTGGTATAATATCATATGATTTATAGTTTGAATATTTTCCATTTTTGTTAAATGGAGAATTAATTTCCTCAATCCAAACATATATATCATCCGGTGATTTTGCAATTTTAGGACCATAAACACATAATTTTGATTTCAATTGAAATATTGTATCAAAATTACTACATATTTGATTAATAGTTTCTGATTTTGTACCAAATTTGATAGTTTGTTTTTCTTTATTTTTATCATAAAGATACACATTGAAGGTCATAATAATCTTATTGTTAATGTATATTTAAAATCTAGAAAAGCATATTAATTATAAATTTTGTTCAATATCAGGTTGATTTTCATTTATTTCATCTGGCGGTATAAATAAACTTGTTGGTGGAGTCCAAAGACCCAAACCATTATGTGTTGTAACTGGTTCCCAATAGTTTTTTGGTGGGATTAACAATTCTAAAAACGGTTTATAATATTCAACATCTGTTTTAGTTAATCCATATATACGATTTATTCTTGATTCGTATAAACAACGTAAAATATCTTTTATTAGACGCTTATAGGAAACAGATGTTAAAATAGATGAATCAAGCAATACGTTTGTAATATTAATAATAATAGGAAAAGTAGTATTATTATTCCATCGATTTATAATTGCTTCAAAATATCCCCATCTTGATGCACATAATTTTGGAACGACCATGCATTGTTCACCTATTATTATAAAAACATAGTTGTCATTAAAACATGATACTAAGTCTGTTTCACATGTAATATCATTTGTATAAACAGTATTTTTCAAACTGTCTAATAAATGAAAAGAACTAATATTATGTGTAATTATCAATTTCTTGCGAATATGATACATTTTGTCATAATATTCCAAATCAACTAAATTATTCATTTTATATTATTAACAATAATTTGTAAATTCTTTAATACATAATACGTATCAATTAATAGAATAAATTGGAATATGTAACAATATCGAATGTTTTAAATTATCCAAATTTTTTTTCTTGTATAGATTTATACAATGGGAGGAGGATTAATGCAACTCGTAGCTTATGGTGCTCAAGACATTTACCTTACAGGTAACCCTCAAATTACTTTCTTCAAAGTAGTTTACCGCCGCCACACAAATTTCTCGATGGAAGCCATCGAACAAACCTTCAATGGTGCTGCCGATTTCGGCAAACGTGTAACATGCACTGTTTCACGTAACGGTGACCTTATGCACAAGGTTTACCTTCAAGTTACTGTACCAGCATGTACCAGTGGTTATGTAAAGAACCTTGGTCAAGCTCTTGTCAAATTCGCCGAAGTCGAAATTGGTGGACAACGCATTGACAAACACTACGGTGATTGGATGCACATCTGGAACGAGCTTTCGCAAGAAGCTGGAAAGAAGGAAGGTTATGGTCTCATGACTGGAGCTGGTGGCGAGACCGCGGGTATCAGTGCTGAAACCGACCTTTACATTCCTCTTGAATTCTGGTTCTGCCGCAACCCCGGACTTGCTCTTCCTCTTATTGCTCTTCAATACCACGAAGTCAAGATCAACATTGAATTCAGTGCTCTTTCGGAACTTACTGATGAAACTGGTCTTTCACTTTCGGCTGCTTCGCTTTACGTTGATTACATCTACCTTGACACTGATGAGCGCCGCAGATTTGCGCAAGTTTCACACGAATACCTTATTGAACAAGTTCAATTCACTGGTGATGAATCAGTATCGAGCGTCAGCAACAAGATTAAGCTTAACTTCAATCACCCATGTAAGGAACTTGTCTGGGTTGTCCAAAGAGATGCTTCTGGAGTCGAGAAATTCGATTACACCGACGCATCTGGCGTAAACCCTGTCTTAATTGCCAAGCTCCAACTCAATGGTCACGACAGATTCTCGGAGCGCATGGGTCGTTACTTCAATCTTGTCCAACCTTACCAACACCACACCAATGTCCCCAAGACTGGTATCAACGTTTACTCGTTTGGTCTTAAACCCGAAGAGCACCAACCATCTGGAACATGCAACATGTCCCGCATCGATAACGCCACTCTTCAACTTACCCTCACATCCGAGACCGTTGGAGCTGATGCCAAGGTTCGTGTTTACGCCACCAATTACAATGTCCTCCGCATCATGAGCGGCATGGGTGGTCTCGCTTACAGCAATTAAGTCTAATATGGTCTTAATTATATTCTTTAAGAATATTGGTAACCACAAAATATACCCCCCAAACCCCAAAAACTAAAAAATTTTAAAAACAAAAAAAAACTAAAAAATTTTAAAAACAAAAAAAAACTAAAAAACTTAAAAACTTAAAAAAAATTTAAAAACTTTAAAAAAAACTAAAAATTTTTTGTAAATTAATTTTACAAATCTTTTATGTTATTCTAAAAACAAGATCTTATATGCTCATGTAATGTATTACATCCAATATGGTTTTGCATTTTTATGAAATGCACAAAATAACATAAAAGTCTTTTTTTTACATCGTTTTCCAGATTTTGTTTTTGCACAACATTGTTGTTTTGTCGTTTTTTTTCTTGAATTATGGAATAGACGCGTGATTCTTTTAGCATTTGCTCTGTTATCATAAATTAGGTCACCAAATGCCTCATCTTTATTATATAATTTACTATAATACTTGATAGAATTTGCAGAATATACTGTTGTTGGCATAAATGTTTTCATGTATTTGCGAAGAGTGTTATTCAATTTAGTTTCTCTCTTTTTACAAAGAAATGTTTTGCTTAAACATATATTTTCCAAATAATCAAACACGACCCCAAGCATTTCATTTGGAATATCTTTTGCCAAAGACATTATCTTTTTGTTTAATACTAAAAGTGTAAGTATTTTGATAATTAAATCAAAAGTAATATTATGTTCATTTTTTTACAAAAGTTTTTTGCAACAAATTATATTCCAATCTTTAAAGTGTTTATTGTTGCAATCAACTAAAGCGATTTTATCAAAAGTAACATTATTTGATAATTTTTTTATATTTTGTATTTCTTCATTAGTAATTGATTCTTTATACTTATAAAAAAGAGATACATGAAAATTTTTTGGAAAACATTCTTGAATATTTTCTGTTTTTAGATTATAATATAATGCTTTAAAATTGTGTTCTTCATCCAAAGTATATTTTTCAGATAATTCCATAATTTGTGAACTAATTTTCAATTTGGAATATATATTCCTTGCATCAGAAAGTGTTAAGCTATGTTTTATTGTCATATGAAAAATAAATCCATTTGTATAATTGTTCCAATTTGTGTTATTAGGTAAAAGCCAAATACAATACCCGAAGTTTTTCATAAAATGAACACATTTTTTGTCTTAAATTATATTTTAAAATACGTAAAAATATAACATTAAAAGGTATATTTAAAAAATAAAATGTATGCAATCAATCTAGAAAGAAGAAAAGATAGATTAGAATCACTTCTTAAAAGGTTTCCACTAAATAAACAAAGTTTAAAAATATTTCCTGCAATAGATGGTGCATCTATTGAGGTACCTACTTATTTTGAAAAACTTTCATATGGAGAAGTTGGTTGTTTTTTGAGTCATAAATCATTATGGGAAATGGCTCTAAATAAATTAGATTCGGATTATATTGTTATTTTCGAAGACGATGCTCAATTTTCAAAAAATTTTTCAGAAAAAATGAAAGAACATTTAAAGACTCTAAAATATTTAGATTTTGATAGTATATTCTATATTGGAGGTCGATTTACAGAAGATTATAAAATGAAAAATTGTGTCAAAGTAAATGAAAATATGGTGAAATATGATTATGA
>Ga0099799_10028_pt1 | contig 42845 bp, 31 predicted proteins | sample Uncmet6_SortLC_1_FD_89033 | JGI IMG/M metagenome (GOLD analysis project Ga0099799, IMG submission 89033) | Marine eukaryotic communities from CALCOFI LINE 67, Pacific Ocean - CN11_C50_N6_SortLC_1 | ecosystem: Environmental > Aquatic > Marine > Oceanic | place: Pacific Ocean: Monterey Bay...
GACAGTATCCATGTTGGTCTGTCTGAAGGTCCGCTACCCCGACCGTGTCTTCATCCTTCGCGGCAACCACGAATCCAGACAAATCACCCAGGTCTATGGCTTTTATGACGAGTGCGTCAGAAAGTACGGGAGTGCAAACGTTTGGAAGCTCTTCACGGACCTGTTCGACTACTTCCCCCTCACGGCCCTTGTCGACAATCACATATTTTGCCTCCACGGCGGCCTGAGCCCGTCCATCGACACCCTCGACCACGTACGGCAGCTCGACCGGGTTCAGGAAGTCCCTCATGAGGGACCCATGTGCGACCTCCTTTGGTCCGACCCCGACGACCGGTCCGGCTGGGGTATCAGTCCACGCGGCGCCGGCTTCACCTTCGGACAGGACATCTCTGAGCAGTATAATCACCGCAACGGCCTCAACCTCGTCTCCCGTGCCCATCAGCTCGTCATGGACGGGTACAACTGGTCCCACGACATGAACGTCGTCACCATCTTCAGCGCTCCCAACTACTGCTATCGTTGTGGCAACCAGGCCGCTATCATGGAGGTTGACGAAATGCTAAACAAGTCCTTTCTGCAGTTTGATCCGGCGCCGAGGCGAGGGGAGCCTCACGTTAATCGGAAAACTCCAGACTATTTCTTGTAGACCTTCGATCTCGTAGCTGGGTGTGTACAGTAGCGGGGGCAAGAGCTTGTCATGGTGGGTTGCCTGACCTATCTCAAGAGAAAGATGTACTGTTTGTTTAGCTACGAGCTCGTAAATACTAAGGGTAGTTACTAACTACGTGACTAGTCAAGCTCGTTTTGAAGAAGGTTGCCTGCGCGCACCTTTCTCACGACTAAATCTTTTTTAGCTGAACTCTTGGTGGTTGATGACTGACCTTGAAAGTCTGTCCACAAAAAGCGGCGGGCTACAGTAGAGTACCATGGTATCATAGATTTTACATTGGATTTTGAGGTAGAACCGGAGAGAACTATCTGACAGAGTCAAGCCAATTGTCTCGGCGCACTGGGGATGGACTGTAGATTCAATGGCAGTCGTGCATCGAGTGATGGCAACGAGGACATTGAAAACAGAACTGGGGAACTATCATCCTCTTCATCGAAAGAGGAGCTTGTCACTGGCCCCACAAAATCTGACAATGGGAAGCTTGCAAACCAGCCCAGCCCAACTCAAGCAACCCACCCAACCAACCAACAAAGAAACAGCGGAGATCAAACATCAAACAAAATAGCTGTCATCTCACCACGCCAGGCACACAATAACAAAAACAAACCAATTAAGGCACACTCACCATAGTCCCCCATGAAGAGATAGTTTGTGTCGGGGGCCGACCCACCGATCCTGTAAAGCTCCATTAGATCGTGCCACTGCCCATGGATGTCCCCGCAGACAGTGACCGGGGCCGCGACCGGTTGGACGTTGCTTTCGTCCATGAGACATTCCCTCGCCTTGTCGCAGAGCAGCTTGACCTCCGGCTCCGACAGGGGCGTCCCGGCCGATAGCTTGCCCAGCCACCCCTCGAGATCGGTGTAGTGGCTGTCCGCGCCACTCCCCGCTGAGTCGGTCAGGTTGGGCGGCGCGGAGGCGGGGCCGGAGGAGCCCTGCGGCTGCTGCTGCTGCTGCGGGCCCACCGCGGACGAGCCACCGCTGTCATTGGAGCCTGTGGAAGCCACCGATGGGGGCGACGATGTCGATTCTGTTCCCATTCTGCGATTACGGTAGGGCAATCTGTTGGCGTAGTTGTAGCTGGCCGACCGGGGGCGCTGTGCAGAGACCTGTGTTTTTGTCTACTGCTGCCATTGTGCCCCTGGAAGCCTTCGACGGAGTCCGGAGTCGGGCAGTCGCTGTCGCGCGCGCCATCCTTGCCCTTGATCTCCCCGGCCCCCGTTCCAGCTGTTCCCCGCCCCACGCCCCACACGCCACACCTTGAAACAAAGAGTTACTATCAGGTCTAGGGTCCAATTGTGCGCGCGCGCATAGATCGCCGCGGCGCGCGTGTGGAGTTCATGCCTTCATTCCGTGTGCGCTTTCGCTTTTTGATGGAGGGAACGAGGAAACGTCATCGGTCATACTACTCTATGCATAGCACTACTAGAGTAGAGTATAGTAAGCGTCATCGGCCAAATTTTGGCCCCCGTTCCTCCAACACAACCGAGAGCCATGCCGAGGGCCCTTCCGATGAGGTCGGGTCTTGCCGCCTCCCTGGTCTATGCCATATTTGCTGGATTGGACCACGGGGTGGCGTTCCAGATTGCAACGAGTTTCCAGCCCCCGAATCGCGCAGGAAGGTCCTCCGTCACACGCACTGTCTTGGATGCCGCCGCTACCGGTGGGGCCGACGATCCCCAGGTGTTTGCCACCGGTTACTCCGCCAACCCGGACCTCCACGTGGCCCTGCAGCAGGCGACGGATGCCGCTCTTGCAGCCCTTCCTCCGCTTGATCAGGCCACCTCGGGACCGGATGGGGCTGGCATCGACCTAGCCTTCGTCACCGTCTCATCACTGTACAGCGCCAGCCCTGCGACAGTCGTGCCCGCAGTCCTAAGCTCAGCCTCTGTCTACGGCGGGGGCATCGACAAGCTGCTAGGATGTACGAGCGGGGGAATCATTAGCTCCGCCGTGAACGTTGGGGGGGCGGCGACCGAGGGGTCCGGCGAAGAGGCGGCGGACGGGGGGACTTCCCCCCCGACGATGAAAGAGTGCCTTCCTATTGAGACCGAGGCGTTGCCCGGCGTCAGCGTTACTCTTGCCCTCCTCCCAGGTGTCGACGTGAGGACCTTCCACGTCCTGTCGGACGCACTCCCCGACGATGCCAAAGGGACCTCGTACTCGGACTGGAACGACGCCGTCGGACTCCAGGGCTACGGTGCTCCGGTTGGGGCGAAACGCGAGGATAATGACGACAATAGCGACGACGACGACCCAGTCTTCCTCCTCCTTTCGGCTCCTGCGTTTCAAACCGACCTTGATGACCTTCTCGAGGGCATGTCCATCCACCACCCCACAGCCACCGTTCTGGGGGGCTCTGCTTCCACCGTCAGCTCCCTTTCCCGCGCAACTCTCTACCAGTTTGACTCGTCTGAACCTTCCATTACAGGCGCGCTTGGCGACGGTTGCCTCGGTGCCGTCCTCACAGGCGACATTGAGGTCAAGACCCTGCTCGCTCAGGGAGCTAAACCTGTTGGAGGAGTGTACCGAGTGGTCACTGGCAAGGAGAGCACCGTCAGCGCGATTATGCTGGACGAGGCAGCAACGCTGGAAGACGTTGAGGCAGAGGAGGCGCTGGCGGATGACGTCGATGAGGACGAGATGGACGCGAAGGCGAAGGCGAAGGCCGCCTACGCCAAGGCTGCCATCCCCAAACCCGTCCTCGCCGAAGCCAACTACCTCATGAAAACCCTGAGTGACGATGACCAGGCCTTTATGCGTAAGAACATTCTTGTTGGTTTAGAGCGCGGGGGTTCCATGGTGAAAACTCAGACGCCCGGAGAGCTCTCGAGGCTTGCTAGAGGTGAGGGCCACCGATTTGCCGTTAACCAGGTTGCTTCCGCGGGAATGAAGGATGGCAGTGTGACGCTTCCACTAGGCAGCGTTGACGTGGAAAAGGGCACACGATTCAGATTCTTTGTCCGGGACGGAGATTTTGCGAAGAAGGAGGTCGACGCGCTTTGGACTGGGTACAGGAAGACGAGTCAAGGTGACGGTCAGGGAGGGGATGACGCAATGAATCCCACGGCATGCATGGTAGTTTCAACCCTTGATCGCGGAACCAAACGTTTTGGTGGTAAGCCAGGCTACGAGAGCGATAAGGTATCAGAGTACCTTCCAATGACACCGAGCATCCTGGGCTTGTATGCCAATGGTGTTCTTGGCAAGCTGGATTTGTCGTCGAGAAATGCTGGCGACACAATGCTGCACGGGTCAGGCACATGCTATGCTATCTTTAAGAGCAAATCCAACAGACCCATTTACTCGGCTCGTAAAGTTGCTGATAATACTTCCGCAGCAGATGCAAATGGCGAAGGTGGTGAACTTGACGAGAAACTCGCTGAGCGCGTTTCCAAGACTCTCTCTGCTTTCCATCCATCCAACGATGCAGCGCCCCGTACCGATGACGGCGAGCTAGTGCTAAGGAGGAGAGAAATCCACTCGGGGCGAGCTATTTCGGTCAGCACCGTGGAATGGTCCGTGGCTGAGAACATGGCAAAGCCAACCAGTGCTCTAGAAGGATACATGTGGGATAAAGAGGCCGAGGTCGATCGCTTTCGGGAACGTGTTCCCTTGGCGAATCTGCTTACTCAGGTTAATCTTAGCAACCTCGACCCATCCAAGCCAAAGCCTCGCGATTTTATTGGCCCTGTCAAGAAGGCAGGAGAGGATGGATCTTTTGTTATCGTGCCGGAGTGCAAGCGCATGGAGCCCACCATTGGTAGTATACGCAAGAGATATGATGTATCCAAGATTGTTGGAGATTTTGCGAAGTTGACAGCACCAGCTATTTCTGTCAACTGCGACCCTGTGCTATTTGGTGGCGAGCTCGATGACATTACCACGGCACGAGCTGCGGTTGGGAACGCGCTGCAGTCTAATGCATCGGACGATGGAGACGAAGGTGCGGTCGTTCCCATCCTTGCCTCTGATCTGATTCTGTATCCGTACCAGCTCTACAAACTTCGGCTGGCTGGGGCAGATGCTGTCAACCTCGTGGCTGGGGCGCTCCAGAGGAAGGACCTACTTTACCTCACCAAGATTGCTCAGTCCATGCAGATGCAGACAATAGTATCGGTCAATAGCGAGGTACAAATTGACGCGGTTGCGTCTCTCTCCCCTGGCTCCTTTGATGGCATCTCAGTATCGAATCGAGAGCTCGAAGATTTTTCCTTTGACGAGACGGGAGAACAGGCGCTGTCTCTTTTGAAGAGCGCTGCTCTCGAGAAATTTTTGGCGCTGCACGACGTTCCTGTATTCGTCGAGGGTCGAGTGGGCATTATTGAGCGCGATGGAACAGCTGCGAACTATATTGCTGAGCTCAAGAAGGCGGGTGCCTTTGGAGCCTTTGTTGGCGGTAGTCTTGCAGACAATACCTACACTACACTATTGGAAGAGGCGAGCAGCTTTGTAAGCAAATGAATCTCTCTCTGAGCGTTAGACGCTATACGATGCTAAAGTATTAGTCGCCTTTTACCGGTCCCACCGAATGCAATCTGGGCGACTTCATGACATATGTGCGCCGTAAGGCCCGATATCTCGAATTCTTTGCCGCGATAGGATTGGTAATACGTTCTCATGACAAATAAATCTCCATGCCACACAACCTCATCAGCATGGTGTTCCTTTATGAATAAGCTCAATGGTGCAATAAAGGCAGACTCAACTTCTTGGGGGCAGAGGTCAAGTTCGTTAACGTCGAATGGAACCTTGGTGATGCGAGCAACCACGGGCGTTACAGTTAAACCATTTACGCTCATACTGCTTGAAAGTTTGCACACCGGTTCGATGTGATCACCCTTGAGGCCGACCTCTTCTTTCGTCTCCCTCATGGCACATGCAACGTCAGAACCGTGGTCCGCATCTTCCATTTTACCCCCAGGAAAGCAGACTTGACCGGGATGCGACCTCAAGTTTTCTGATCGTTTTGTCAATAAAACGTGCGTTTCGTTGTCCTCTCCCTGGAACAGACCAACCAGGACACTCGCTCGTTTGCCAGAATGTGCATCGTCGATTGCCTGTTCAACGCCCAGGCCAGCTTGTCGCAGCCGATCCAGGCATGCGCTTGTACCATCGCTCATATCTCGATCCAAAATGATAGCAACGTTCAAGCTCATAATGAGGTAACCCCGAAACGCCGAGACGTCGACGCGTCGAGACGGTGCGACGCACGGTGGCTTCGACTATTAATATGATAATAATAGTACTAGAGTATTCATAAAGTGCATACTAGCTAGAGTACAAGCCCCGTCGCTACATGTGAGATTTCCTAGCTTGTGGCTAATTAACTACTCACTACTTTTACAACATATGTACATTTTTTTTAAAATATTACGCTCGTAATTTACATACAGTAATACGTACAAAATACGAGCTGTACATGAGGATGTACTCCTCTCGTATGTTGTAATGGGCCAGCGTGTTCACGCGAAACGAATACTACTATAGGCTAGTAGTAGTTTGCTCTCGAACTTAGCTCTCGATCATTATTTGTCTCTATCAATAATTACTCCCACTAGTACCTTTATCTCAGATCATCAATAATCGTGCACGCTCGGCGCCGCCACTACCTCGAAGCTAGACTCTAATTACCCATACTCTACACAAACGTTGCACGGAAAGAAAAATTCCTCTCGTCTAGTCGTTGTCACTGCAGCTGCTGTTGTTACCACTTTCCCCCGCGACCAAGCACTCCCGCATAAACTTGAACATCGTCTCACAACCATCTTGGCACAACTCAATGGCCTCACCGCTGACAGAGGCTGGAAGCCGGCCTGTCTGTTCCCATAACGTAACTTCCCTCCAGTTTGGCATGAGGGCGATTGTTACACCTCCTTCTGACCTGAGCTCCTCGCTCTCGGTCGGATCCGCAAGAAGCTTCGGCTTTCGCTTGCCCCGATTCTTGCTCCCGCCTCCATATCCTGAAATCCCATCCCCCTCAACAGAGACAACCAGTCCGCAGCTCGCAACAAGGTCGAAGAGCTCCACCCCAGCGTCGGCGAGAGCAAGAGAGGCTGCGGTAATAGCCGCCGGCAGGACCGACCCGTCTGCCTGAAGCACCATAACGAAGATGTCGATGACGCACTTAGGGAGCAGGTCGAGCCGGATCGACGGGGCAATTGCGTCCCCCAACGCTGCCGAAAGTTCCACCTCGTTCAGGGTAGCGGCCGTCGATGTTCTCGAAGCTCTGCCCCCGAGCCTTCCATCCACGGACGCAACGGCGCCGGCGACGGCTGTCTGGGGTCGAACTCCGAAGGAAGGCGCCATCCGGACCTCGCAGTTTATGGACCCGCCGGACTGGAACGACGAACCCCCTCCCCCACCGAGCGACGAAGACGCCGCCGACCGCGGGCCGTAAACGCTGCATATAACCTTGGTGTGTCCGAGCTCGAGAAGGGCCGACCCGTCTGACTTGGAAAGTACCGAAGTCGATAGCAGCAGTCGGCGCAGGGATTTGTCGGACCTGGTGGATTCGGCCAACCCATCGCTGGCTGAACGGGGTGCGCTGCCGCCTTCCGAAAGAGAGGTCGTAGGCGGGACCGCGAGCGGCACGTAGCAGTCCGTCAACGTCTGTCCCGAGTTCATCGTCCAGTTGTAGGTTGGCAAGATAACATAGATCAGACCCGACTATGCTGGAGTCTGGAAGCCGCAAGAAAAGGAAAAGGCGTTACAGGTGACGGTTGACGGCCGGTTGCCGGATGTCGATGGCGCATGCGCGCAGAAAAATAATAATGCGAGTCGTACTAGAAGAGTACTAGCTAGAGTCTAGTAGTATCATACTCTAGACTAGTAGTAAGAGTACGACTCATACTAGTAATATAATATATAATTTACGAGTCGTATACTCTAGCTAGAGTATTTTATCAAATAATAAAATAATAAAATGGACGACGGACTCGATACTAGCTATCAAGAGCCCGTATGCATAGTTAGTTCATGAATAATACGAGCTTGTAAAACTACGAGCGTGTATGATATAAATGGACATTGGAGCTTACCCTTCTAACCCAAGCAAGCTCAAACCTTCTCCATGGGAGACGCCAGAAGGCCCGCGATGTCTGCGGCGATCCCCCCGGCATCGGTGTTCGGCGTGGGGATAAGTTTATCCAGAGAAGCGGCAGCATCGGACGAAGGTGGTGCCTCCTCGGCGGCAGCGCCGATCCCCCTGCTCAGATTGTCCGAGGTGGTGGCGGAACGCGAGCTGGGCTCCGGAGGTTTCTGCACAGTGTGGGCGGTGCGAAGGATCGAAGTCGACCTTCCACCGATTGAGAGGGATCAAGGCCACGAAGAGACGCCCCCTCAGGTAGCCAGGCGTCGCCTCTCGAGGCGATTCGCCAGCTACGAGAAGAAGCACTTCTCGTACCGGCATGTGCCCGGCCGCCCCCCTCTGCCGACCGAACCATTCGACCAGAAGCCGCCGAAGGTGGCGCTCAAAATGGTCAGGACAAGCTTGGCGAAGGAGCGGTATGAAACTGGATCAAGGGACCTGGCGGCCGAGGTGAGCGTCCTGGCACAGTGCGCCCACCCCAACATAATTCCCCTATACGCGATTGGACAAAACAACGAAGGAGACGGCAACGCCGGGAGGATAACCTTCGCTGTCATCGGTCAGTTACGGTCAACCCTAAAGAACAAAGTATACAAGTGGAGGGAGGATCGGGGACTTGGAGTCTTCATCACTCGTCGGGCGCTGAACCAGCTCTGGATCGAGCGGTTGGTTTGTCTCAAGTCGGTTGCCGACGCCCTAAAATATCTTCACGGCAAGGGCATCGTGCACCGCGATATCTCTCTAGACAACATCGGCTTCGACGCGGACGACATTGTCAAGCTCTTCGACTTCGGCCTGGCGAGATGTTTGGGCGAGAGCAGCGACGCTCCATCTTACACGAGCAGCGCCGCGAGCATTGCGAGCATTGCCACCATAAGCACCGGGACAGAAATGAGCAGCAGCACCGTCAGAGAGGACGATCTCTTCGATCTGACAAGCAACACAGGTACCCTGCGGTATATGGCTCCAGAGGTAGCCCTAGGCTGTCCGTACGGGGTGAAATGCGATGTGCACTCGTTAGCCATCGTCATGCACGAGGTCCTGTCATTGGTCAAACCGTACGTCAACGTTCGGCCATTTGCCTTCACCTCTGTCGTCGTGAAGGGGGGGCTACGGCCCACCCTCGACCCATCGTGGCCCGAAGGCGTGCGGCATTTACTCCAGGGGATGTGGTCGACTGACTGCGCGAGGAGACCATCGTCCGAGGAGGTCGTGGAGTCGATCGAGGGGCTTCTACGGGGAAACGATGCGGACCTATTCCCTAAGGCCCGAGGTCTAAAAGGCTTCTTCTCAGACGAGGAGCCACCCAATCGAATCGATGGCTTGGTGTCAGCCTCCCCCGCTCCATATACACGCCCGCGCTCATAAAAATTGCGGAGAGCGACTGTATCTTATTGGGACAACCAGTTTTAACATTTAAACAGAAGGTATATTAAGAATAATTAAAGCTCATCGCCTCCAGGGGAGCCGCCCTTCGGACCGGAGAATTCTTCCCAGGCAATGAAACCGTCGCCGTTCTGATCCTCCTCTTTGAAAAGGCCCTCAGGCACCTCCCTGTCCTGGAAGAAGAAGAAGGCCTGAAACTCCTTCTCATCAAGCTTGCCGTCTTCGTTCGCGTCCATCTGTTTGAAGATGTTGGGCATGGGTGGCGCCGGAGGCGCGTCGCTGACGTCAACGACCTCCACGTCAAAGTTTAGGGTGGCGCCGCCCGGGATGGCGCCACCGGCCCCGGCGTCGCCGTAGGCCAGGTCGGGTTGAAGGACTAGGGTGGCCTTGGCTCCCTTACAGAGACCCAGCAGGCCCTCGTCCCAACCCTTAATGACCTGGGCCATACCAATGACGAAGTCGAAGGTGGAGTCCCTGTCACGGGAAGAATCGAACTTTTTCCCCACCTCGCCGGCAGCCGACGACTCGTCGATCGTTCCCACGTAGTGCATGTGGAGCTGCCGCCCTTTGGTCACTGTGTCGGCTTCGTCGCACTCGGTGGGGCCCTCGTACACCTTCACGTACTCGGCGAGCTCGCCGCGGACGGCGGACCCGGCGAGGGCGAGAGTGAGCGCGAGGAGGAGGGTGGGGTAGGAACCGAACATGGTGATTTTTGGACAGGCTATATCTGTCGTTCTACTAGAGTAATTAGTTATAGCTCCTTACTGATTTATGCATTAAGGTTGGGATAAGGAGCGGGAGGGGTCGGAAGAGCGAATACTACTACTCGCGTACTATTAGAACTACAAGAGTAGCTAGAACATACTTGGTGGTGGAAGAAATAAAAAATGACGAAGATACTCTCTCTAGATCTTTGATAATCCACTCCTATGCATAGACGTTACGTACTACTAGCTAGTATCCATACTACATCATGTGTACTCTAGAGTAGTACGACTCGTGGTATGCATACTATTATTATTCATACCTACTACAGTACGAGTCGTAGAGTAGTAAATACTGCGAGCTCGTAGTTACTACTCTCCTAGTACGTTGTACTAATAGAGTACTAGACTCTACATACGATCTCGTACTTTTGTACATGCATGTGTACAGTACGAGGCCTTGGGGCTGGCACAAGGACTTCTCTAGCTAGGCACTAGCTAGGAATTCCTTCTAAAAACTCCAATAGCTAAAGCTGAAGTGTTCCTGGCTCCCATACACACAGGACAGAAACAGTGATTTGATAATTAGGAGCTCTAAAGTATCATAAGACTGAAGGGCGATTGCTCGTTCTGGGCCTGGACGAAATGTAGAGAATCACTGGCTCTGGCCCTGTCCATAGAAGAACAAGAAAGCAGACGAGATCGAAAGTGATCCCTGCCGCTCTCCAATAAAATTGTAACCCACCCACTTAAACCCAAAAGTCAGCAAGAAATCCTTGCCTACTTCCTCATTCTATTCCACAAAGATTAGGCGCTGGTTGTTACCGTTGCGGCGCCCTTCTTCTTGAGCTCCCCATTCCCTTCTGACGCTTCGTCCTCAATCACCATCGTCGTGGTCTGCACGTCGAAGGTACCATTGTCGAAAGCGTCGGCGCCGTCAGAAACTTCCATTCCAAACAGTTCTTGCAGCTTTGAGGGTTTGACTGCCGAGGTCAAGCATGCTGCAACAATAAGAGCTCCCCCAAAGATGTCTTGGGGTCCCAGATTTTCGTGCAGGAGAACGCTCGCGAAGACGGCTGCCCACAGAGGCTCCGTGGCGAGAAGTACGGCGGCCTCACTCGACGTCATCTTACCCAGTCCCGTCGTCTCCCCAACGCGATTGGCGGCGGTGGTGATTAGGCCCGTCCACCCGGCGGCGATGGCAACGTTGCGGAGGGTCTCGTCCGTACCCATACCACTCAGGAACAGGCCCGGGAGGGCATATTGCGACCTCGTGGACTCATTGAGCAGCCACGCACCGTTATCGCCCCCAAAACCTCCCAGGACACCCGTGCCATCGAGAGTGGCCCAGACGGCCCCAAAGAACGCAGTCATACCTACCTGGACGGCAGTTATTGGGAGGGCCTGGTCGGGCTCCTTCGCCATCATTCCTTCGGTGAAGCGGAAGGCGACGCCGAAGCCTACGGCTTGCATGATGGCCCAGAAATCTCCGGGGCCAATGTCGCCCAATCCTCCCTCGCCGCCAAGTTCGAGGGCACCGACACCGATTATGCACATACCCGCGGCCAACCAAGTCTGGGGGCTGTTCCTCCATCCAAGCTTCGCCCCGTCGAGAAGAACGGTGGTGACGGGGGTGATGATGACAACGAGTGCCCCAAGGAAGGCGACAGTTGCGGCCGGCACATCAAGAAGAGCGACGCTCTGGCTGAGATAGCCCAGCGCACAGAAACAGCCACCGGCAATGGACTTCATACGAAGCTCCGGTTTCAGTTGCAGGAGGAACGGGGATAGGGCTGTGGCTGCGAGTAGCATCCTCCCCGAGGTTGTGGCGCTGGAGGAAGGTTGAGTGAAAGTTGCAAAGCGTAAAATGTGTTGCATGTGGTGAGGCAAGTGTGCAATGAAAGACAAACATCGTCTGGTATGCATGTTGTGCAAATAAATAATCCACAAATGGCACAAAATGACACAACAGAGTCGTACTAGCATGCCACTCAATCGCTCACCTCGCTGGGAGCGCGTCGTTCATGATCCGCCCCAGAGGGAAGTTGGTCCCATAGAGCATACTGCACCCTAGAAGCAGTGCGCGGGGCCACAGAAATTCGAACGACATGACGTTGCGATCCTCCGCCATCTCAGCGAGGTCGGGGTTGGGCTCGCAACGCATCCCCACAAGGTCGCCGGTCTCCTCGTCCTCCTCGAGGTAACATAGCTCGTCGACCACCTCCTCGTCGGCGACGGCACAGACGCCGCGGGCGCAGACCACCGCATCGCTGGGCTCACTCCAGTCAAAGTCCTCGATTGTCCCTCCCGCCCAGGTCCTAGTGAGTACGTTTGTAGCCACCGAAGATGGAGGAGCTGGCGACTGATGCCGCTGAGCGATTGAAGGCGAGAGGTTGCCGAAGCCAGCGGCGACGGGTAGCACGGAAAGGCCGGCGGCGGCGGCAACAACGACGAGAGATTGCGGTGTCGGCATGATCTCTTGACTTGTTCTCTTGTTGATCGCCTGGATATGCTGAACAGTGTCGAAGCACGACCTATCCTCCGAAAGATGGTCGGAATTACAAGAGACACGGAAGAATTGTGATTAGGGATGAGGGGGATGCCGATCGAAGTTTCCGAGAGTGAAAGCGTCAAAAATAGATGCTGGTTCCTATTAGCTTGGTATCTCTACTACTTACTGTGGTACTAGCTAGTAGTACATCATCGTGAAGTCACAATGAAGAATGACGACGAAGAGGACCCGTGCCTCAGATGCGTAAGATTTGTGTTAGCAGTACATATTATGGTACGTATGATGAGCCCGTAAGTAAACGTACGCGTGGGGGTTCTTCCTCCGATGAATTTCTCTTTTGCCACTTGCTTTTCACACACTACCTCTTACACCTGTTACTAACGATGCCATTTTAGTAGGAATTCTTCGCTAGTACTAGTAGTCGATCGCTCTCACAAAAGTTGCAAAGCCTGGCTCGCGCGGAGGAAGCCAAATGTTTTTTGTGACGTAAAAAGCAGAAATATCGTGTCAGAATTGAATTACTAGTGGGGTAAGAGCAGATGTCTGTAAAATGAATCTAACTACGACGTACTACGAGCTCGTAGTCTAAACTTCCGGAAGCGAAATTCGAATAATGAAGATGAACATGATGAATGAAGCGAAGCCTATTATGAAGATAGGTGTATGCACTTTAAATAACAGACTTTGAATTAGAAAGCGGGCGAAGGATGGACGAAATTCGCAGCATTCTTTCGAACCTTCATTCGTGGTACGTCTGCATACTAGAAAGAGCTCGTACTACTAGTATTATGCATACTGTACTAATAGAGACTAGTAGTAGCTATGGATAGTACGATGTATGCATAGCAGATGTTCAAAGATTGCCGAGCTAGCGCTAAACCAAAGTTGGCGAAAGGGAAAGTGCCAAAGGGTACAAGTTTAGCAAAGTGACATCCCGTCAACCAAGTAACATGTAGGTAATGATCTCTGCAACTACTGGCTAGTAGCTAGATATCTACTCCTACTAGAATTAGAACTCGAGGCTGACTAGCCAGGACGCACGAGGCAGGTGTTTTCAGAGCTAATTCTACTGCCCAAGTAGGTCGTTGGGATTGACAAGTTATCGGAGCATGGGAGGCATCATCCTTGCGCCCACCAACCTCCCAGCTGATCCCACTCAACCCCTTTCGCCGAAGTGACCATTAAATCAATAGGGTCCAGCAGGTACGAGAAGAAAGTACAAGTACCGGTAGGTCAATCTCTGGGGCTACGTTAGCTGCTGATGGGGCCGAGACGTACGAGCTCGCAACTCCGTATATGTAGGTACGGATGTAAAACAAGAATTTCCTCTAGAATGTTAAAGTTCGCGATCCATCTCCTTAACGATCTCACAAACATCGACGAACGATGCGATCAACGCGTTCTGCTTAGAGCTCGGCCGTCGCCGGCGACTCCTCCTCCGCCTCCGCGTCCACTGCCGCTGCTGCCTCAGCCTTAGCCTCCTGCTCCGTCTTGTCTGCGGCCTCCGCCGCGGCCTGAGCTTTCGCCTCTTGGGCCTCCCGTTCCTTCTCTTTGTACAAGGGATCTTCCTTCCACTTCTTGTACGAAAAATCGGATTTTTCCGGAGGAGGCATGATGCGATCCTCCTCGAGGCCCTTGGATCCATTAAACTCGTCATAGCTGATGAAGCCGTCAGAGTCAGTGTCGTCGATATCCATCACCTTCATTGGCATGGGACGGCCGATCTTCTCGAAGTAGACCTCAATCTCGTCGGCGGAGAGCTTCATATCCTTGTTCCTGTCGACGTTCTTGAAGGCATTGGGGAGCATCGGGCCAGGGTGCTCATCGGCGACCTGAAGGATCTCAATCTCGTACCGGAGCGTGGCGTTCCCCACGACCTTATTAAAACTCCCTCCTTCCTCTCCATATCCCATTTCCGGGGGGATGAGGAGGGTGGCGAAGGCGCCCTCGCAGAGGCCGAGAAGGCCCTTGGAGATGCCCTTGATTACTTTGGGGGTGTCTGCGAAGGTCTCGGCCGGCTTGCGGTCCTGGGTGGAGTCGAACATGGTCTCGGGCTCGCCGTTCTCGGTCGACTCGTCGTAGATGCCGTCATAGTGGAAACGGACGAATTTGTGTGGGAGGATCATCTTGTCCTCCCCGCACTCGGTGGGACCCTCGGTGACGGTGACCCAGTCGGCCACCTCGATCTTCTCGAACTCGGCCTTGGCACCGGCAGCGGCGAGCGATAGCAAGAGGGTGGAATATTTCGGCATGGTTGTTGTGGCTAGAGTCTGATGTTGTGGTTTGTGTCCGGCCGATCAAGATCTGTTACAACATGATCTATCCCGCGTGCCGCGTGGAGGCTGCATACAGTATGGATGAGGATATGTACCAGCAGTGCTAGCCAGTATACTATGCATACTATGCATACTACTAGAGTATGCATAGTAGGGTCTCGTACACAAATAAATAATAACAAATTCATCCAGTATCATACCCCAGAGTATTCATACTGTGCTATGCATAGCTGTTATGCATGCTCCATGGCGATTAAATGCCAGCTGGAAGCTGGAACTTGACCGTTGCGATAATGGGCGATGCCAGCGAGCGAGCGAGAGAGCAATGACACACACTAAAAAAAAAGAAGAACGACCCTTTTCAATGGTGCGTGTACTCTACATCGATGATGGTTCGAACGAGCCCTTTTCAATTGGTGCGTGTACTCTATATCGATGAACCCATTTCTTTGTTTATTTATACTACGACGTACTGGCTGGAGTAGTACTTAGTATACATAATATTATGCATAGGAGCTCGTACTTACGAGCTCGTACTAGCTAGTATGGATAGTATGCATACACACACCACGTGTATGCATACTAGAGTGGAGTACGCTCGTAGTATGCATGGTAGCTAGCTTGCTAGTGTCCATACGAGCTCGTATGTACTACGTAGTAGTATGCATAGTACGAGCTCGTAGTATGCATACTACTAGATTAGCTTAGCTAGTACGTGTGTGTGTCGCGCGCGGCGCTGAATCTGTGGCTGATCTGTGCCAAGAACGAGCTCGTAAGTGCCAAGAGCCAAGAAACCGATACAGCTGTAGCAGCGACAACCAAGCCGATTGGTGCAACACCTGGACCTTCAATCCCAGCAGCCCAGCGGCAGAGATCCCCACCCCGTCGGCCCTACCGACCGTGGCGAAATGCGTCGGATTATCGCGCCCTTCGTCGCGGTAACCCTGGCCCTGACGGCGGCGCCCGCCGTCCCCGTGGCCGGCCTTGCGGGGGTGGGCGGCCCGGCCGCCTCCTTCTCGACGGCGGGACCTCGCGCCGCCCCCGTCCGCGTCGCCTACCAGGGGGAGCCGGGGGCTTACAGCGAGAAGTCCCTGCGGGAGCTACTGGGGAATAACGTCGTCGCTGTTGGCAGGGAGAACTTCGAGGAGTGCTACCGCGCCGTCGCCTCGAGGGAGTGCGACTACTGTTGCCTCCCCGTCGAGAACTCCCTCGGCGGGTCCATCCACGAGAACTACGACCTCATGCTCCGGTACGACCTCACCATTGTCGCCGAGCACGAGTTCCGCGTGAAGCACTGCCTGCTGGCCAAGCCCGGGATGAGGCGGCAGGACATCATGTACGCCATCAGCCACCCGCAGGCCCTGGCCCAGTGCGACAACTACCTCCGGGGACTGGGCATCAAGCCCATCCCGACCTACGACACGGCGGGCTCGGCCAAGATGCTCCGGGACGCCAGCAAGAAGCTCCCGGAGGGGTGCACCCCTGAGAACACCGCCGCGATCGCCTCGGATCTGGCCGGTGAGACGTACGGGATGAACCGCCTCGAGAGCGGAATCGAGGACGACGACACCAACTTCACCCGCTTCCTCCTCTTGGCGCGCAGCGGCGTGGGGGAGTTCCTTAAGAAGGACATCCCCAGCAAGACGAGCATCGTCTTCACCCTCCCAAACACGGCGGGCGCCCTCTACAAGGCCCTAGCGTGTTTCTCACTGCGCGAGATCGATTTCTCAAAGATCGAGTCCCGTCCGACCTCGGCCTCTCTCCTGAGCTATCTCAAGTTCCGGTCGGAGGCGAACGGGAAGAAGAGCGATTCCAAGGGTGACATTCCCCGCTTCCGGTACTGCTTCTACTTGGACTTTCTGGAGTCGGAGCAAAATGAGAGGGCTCAGTACGCTCTGAGCCACCTGCGGGAGCAGGCCGACTTTTGCCGCATCCTCGGGAGCTACCCCTCCAAGTCAACGTTGGTGGGACCCGTCAAGGAGGCCATCGACAGCCTCGAGGGTACCAACCTCAGTCGCGCTGACGCCATCGCCACGTCGCTCCCGAGCGACGAGGAGGGGTCGGACAAGCTCAAGATTGGGATCATTGGCTACGGCGCGTTCGGACAATTCTTGGGCTCGAAACTCTCGGACACCCACCATAGGATTTGCTGCACTGACCCTATCGATCGGGCCGAGGATGCGGAGCAGACGGGCGTGCAGTACTACCCCATGCACGATCTCCAGAACTTCCTCATGGATCTCGACGTGGTCGTGCTTTCTGTCCCTCTTATTGACTTCGAGGAGACTGTCAAGAGCCTGCCCGCGAAACTTCTTTCCGAAAAGCTTTTGGTGGAGGTATGCCCCTTGAGTTCCCACCCGAAGGAGGTTCTCCTTAAGCACCTGGATGATGATGTGGACATCATGTCGACTCACCCAATGTTCGGACCATCGGATCGCGCAAGCACTTTGCCCGAGTCTTACCGGTCTATGTCTTTGGATGGTCAGCCAATGTTATACGACAACGTTCGCATTAAAAACACCCGCCGCTCCGATACCTTCCTTTCCATCTTTGAGCAGGCGCGATGCCAGATGGTGGCCATGACCGCGGAGCAACACGACGAGCTCATTGCTGACTCTGAGTTCGTCACTCATCTGACTGGCAGAGTCCTCCACAAGCATGTGCTTGGCCCGATGCCGGTGGCGTCCAAAGAGTTCACGGCCCTCACGGAGCTGGCAGATATGACTTCGATCGATAGCCTGGACATGTTCTATGGGTTGTATAAATTTAATCCGAGGGCTAAGGCTGCCATGGCTAAATTCCGCGAGAGCCTGGCAGAGATCGAAGTTGAAATGGCTTCGAAGGAGGCCTACCTCACGGCGAAGGCTGAATTTCAAGATATCGAGAGGCAGCGATTGGTTGCCGAAATGCGACAACTCTTTCAGCAGATAGAATCTGAGGACGATTCTCGGGGTTCTGCAGAAACGGTCTTTGAAAGCGATAAGCCAGAAAGTGAAGAGGAAACGGTCTTGGTTAGCGATACGCCAGCCAAGGAAGAGTAATTCTAACTTAAAAAACACCGGCATAAACACGGGTTTTACTACTTAAAGAAGATTTTCCATATTTCGTCGTCCTCTGTACTCTGATGCAATGCTGTTCTTGTTGCAGAGACGGAAAAAATTCGAGGCTGAGTCGTAAAGCCTTCGGAGCCTCTTCTTGTCAGCTCCCTCTATAGCTGCGCCGGACTGTTCCAGTTTGATACAGGCATCGTAAAAAAGTCTCATGGCCCCCAAGTCTTCTTCACTCTTACCTTCGTGCGATTTAGCGTAGCTTGAAGAAAAGATGGCGGACTCGTATACCTTTCGAGCGGCATCCAAGCCGCCGATTGCACAAGCAGATTGCAAATATAAGAAACAGAGTTGAGGGATATTTGCGTCAACATCTTGACTGGAACTGGAGAGGAGTAGGATACGCTCAAAAAGCTCTGCAATGTCCGCTTGCTGTGTCTTCCGTTTGTGACCTTCCAGCTTATCGGTGGGAAGGGTCACCATCTGCTTGAACAGAAAGATAATTACCTCCATATATCCGTGTTCATGGATGGCGAAACTACGGAGAGCATCCTTCGTCAAATCGCTCGTGCTAGTAGCACTGACTCCTACTCGATGGATCAGGTTCGCATACATGATCCAGATTTTGGCACATTTGGAGCATTCCTTGTCGTTATCAATTGCCTCGCGCAGTAAAGTTGCTGATTTGTCTGCATTGCCAGTGTAGACATGATACTCCGCGTATTCCAGCACAAGGGCCGGTGAACTTACTCTAGCATCCTCGGCTTTCTCAAACAAACGACCAAGAAAAATGGCATGATGCGAAGCATGCTCGGCATCTATATCCAACAGATGCTTTACAAAGTGAATAGCCTTGAGATACATGGTGACAGATTTGATCGAATCCGTCGCTTCGTTCAAAATATGATGAGTCGCCGTCAGACCATTTACAGAGACTTCGTCGCTGTTATCCGTTCGCGAAAGAAAACCGACAGAGTCTTGTCCACGAATAGTCCTGTTTTCGGCAACATACTCCGCTCTTGCGATCCAGCCCTCAGGCTTGTCCGCAAAATCTCTTTTTACCGTCGCCATGATGTGGGCTTTTATCGCTTCAGTTTCAGGAAACATATGGCAGAGATCCACAAATCTGAGTCTGAATTCGATATCATCATCACCAATAGACTTAATGGCATTGTTGTAAACGATGAAAGGAATTGTAGCCGATGATTCAACGTCGTCCCCACCCGCCGCTGTTTCCGCCGGGCTTTTTTTGTTGAGACCGAGCTTAAGGATCTCTCTCCTACCACGGAGCTTTTGGATATAGTGGAACTCGAGGGCAAAGTACTGCAGCCAAATGTCCTTAGAGCGAGGATTGACTCGAAGTCCTCGCTGGAGAAGTACACGCGCGTTGGCAACAGACCCAGCTGCAGCCGAATCAGGGCGCCCCCCATCCCCCTCTGAACTGCCAAAATATTCGTACGATGCGGCCTCGATCCACAGTGTAATATTTCTCGGGTGAACTTGCAGCGCCTCAGTGTATATCCTGCTAAGCTGCTTGAAGGATTTTGCCTTCTTCGCAAACCGCGCGTGCTCCAAATGCAAGCTGACATCGTCTCTCCACTTACGGATAGCTCTCGAATAAATGAAGTGAATGTGCTGCACAATGGATGCGTCGCCGTTGCTACTTCCAGCTTCTTTCGCACGTGACTCAACTGTTCGACCCTTCCTATGCTCGCTCTCCTCAAAAGCCTTTCTTGCCAGAAGCTTTCGATTTCTGAGGCTACGTAAGCGTTCAAGTTTGACTTCATCATCTATGTACCGAAAGTAATCGGCCTTGCGGGCCTGTCGACGCCGGAGCAGATACTCGTACTGGCGGCGACGTTTCACGATGGAGCGTATCTCGGTTTCCGAAAAGATGCCTTTGGACAGCAGGTCCCGCAAAGCCGGGACCATGGTATCCAACGTCGCCTGAACCCCATCAGCCATGGTGGATAATTTGTTATCGCAAAATGTATAGAAGCCGAATGTTCTAAATGGGGCGGTCGCCGATCAGATAGCTAATTGTGCTGTCTAGAACATGTGTGAGAAAGAGTGAAGGACTTCTTCGAGAGATTTGGAATATTGGGCCAAACGAAAGGCTAGGGAGAACCTATAATCACTAGGATATTTTAGTGGACGCTTGTTTTTTCATTTTTTTTTTCTCGTATCCTCTTACAGCTGTTGCTTACCATGGTATGCATATTATAATAATATGCAAACTTACTACTAGTAGCTACAGTATGCATACTCTAGAGTATGAATATTAGTATGCATACCCCAGAGTACTAGAGTACTACTCTAGTACTACTACTAGCTAGTAGCTATCATTTTAGCCAGAGTAGTAGTAGTACTAGAGTACTACTAGCTATTAGTAGTATGCATACTGTAGCTCATGGTATGCATATTATGCATACTACGTCGTAATTAGTACGAGCTCGTAGTGTTGATAATATATCATAATATTATACTGGCTCGTATTATATACGAGGCTCGTACATAATATATACATTATATATAAATATATTATGTACGAGCTCGTATGCATAAGTTAGTGATAGTACGAGAGTACAAACACGTCATTGTTTCATTCGTTCATTTTAGTGGTGGGGTGGGAGTGAGACCCAATATACTGGCATGGCTACAGTCTATGGTGAGACAGAGAGAGGTATTGTTGGCACGGTGCGTACTAGAGTAAGTACGAATAAAGTATGTCTAATTGAAACCAACCCGGCGCTAAGCTTTCACGGAACATAAGCAGTATACTCCCAGAGTATGTCGTATATGCCTTAGAGAGAGCCAGAATCTTATGCTCCCACTGCGTTCTCCCCCCCTCGCCTCCGAAAGGTGCTTTCCTCTCATTGCAGTAGACAGTGTCATAAACGCTACGAGGGTATCTAGAGCTACAGAATGCACTTTATTTCAACAATGATAATCCAAACTGTTTCTGTGAATATTTCAAGCTTCCCTTAGCTCATAGCCTTGAGCTGATTGACGGTACGCTGAAGCCGGTGCTGCATCCCGTTGCAAAGGTCAAAGTTCACCTTGCCGACCGAGTTGTAGGGCATGCCGAGCACTTGCTTGACATCCTGAAGTGCGAAGCGGTAGCGCTCCAATCCCTCGAAGGCCTGCGCACGGCGGATGAGGGCCTTAAGGTTGTCGGGGTCGATCTCGAGAACGGCAGTGCAATCTGAGCGAATAGGAGCAGTGAGGAAACAAACAGACAAGACAATTCAGTGTGAGAAGACGAGAACGGAGACTGACCCAACGATCGCGCGGGGAAAAATACGGTTTCAGACTGAGATTCAAGGTACTTACCCTCGATGACGCCATCGAAGTTGCTGATCTGCTTGTAGCACGCGGCCCGGTTGGAGTGGGCCTTGACGGCGAGCGGGGAGAGCTCCTTACCCTCCTTCTTGAGGTCCTCGATGCACTTGGTGTACTCATCAACAGCTCCTTCGAAATCGGCGGCCTTGTACTTCTCATCGCCCTTCTCCTTGTGGACCTCGGACCCGGAGAGGCCTGCCTTGCGGGCGGTCTCCATCTTTTCGTACTTAGGTTTCACCTTGGCCATCATCCGCTCGATGTCAGGGTTACCGGCATCGAGGCGGCTGGCCAACTCGAGCGTCTTGAAGGCGCCGGCGATATCCCCGTTGCCCATCTGCTCCTCTGCCTTGCGGCAGTACGCGGCCACCTGATCTCCGCGCTGGAGCTCAGTAACCTCCTTCTTCATCCTCTTGAGGTCGGGGTTGGAGGACTGGATGGCAAGGCCGGACTCTAGGGCCTTGACGCAGCCCTGAAGGTCGTCCAGGCCCTTCAGCGCCGTCGCCAGGCGGAAGTAGCCCTTGACGAAGTTCTTGTCTGCCTTGACACACGAGCGGCCCGCATCGGCCATCTTCTCGTAGTCGCCAATCTTTTCGTAGCAGGCCGCCATGTTGGACCAGTACGCGGGAACGGACGCATCGATAGCCGTCGCCGCCAAGTACTTGTCGATAGCCTGCTGGTACTGGCCGCCCTTGAAGAAGGCGTTGCCCTCGGCCTTGATTTTCTCTGCTTGGGGGTTGGGCATGGTTGCGATTTGATAACGAAAAAATAAATGAAGAGCTGTGGAGGAGCAGGCAGTCGGCAGTCAGTCGGCAGTTTTCGCAGTCGGTCGTCGGTGTGGCTGGGTCGCGCCCGCGGAGCCGCGACTAAGCACGGGGCCTCGATGCGCCTGTAAAATAGTACACGGCAGATCGAATAAAAAAATGCTGCGAAAAGATAGGCCTTTTTTTTTAGACCTAAACTAATCGACGTATACACAGTTATTATTATTTACTATCTATGATTTAATTCAAAAATATGTTTTGTATAAAATAATTTAATTTGAAAGGTATTTCATAATGACTTGATAAGAAGAGAAGAAAAAGAAGTTCGAGGAGGGAAAATGAGAAAGAGACTGTCGACGGCCAGACACGTGAAAAACGATAGCAAGTACTACTCTAGAACTTAGCATAGAATATGTTTGATCGGCCACCGGGACCTTTGCCAACTCTCGATGATTCCACCCAGATTTTCCGGGTGGGTGCATCTGGGCCAGAGGGACTAATACTAGCTCGTATGCTTACTCTATCTAGTACGACTCGTAGTATGCATACTAGCTAGTAGAGTACTCTAGAGTATATGCATAATATGCCTACAAGAGTAAGTACTATGCTCGTAATATACTAAAGTACGGACTTAGTAAGTGAAGTTGATTGCCGCGAACACCATCCTACTCCAGCTTCACTCTTCACACAGTAGCTACTCTAGCTAGTAGTACGTATAGCACGAGCTCGTATATACCTAATTGCTACCCCCGTAGACTGGTAGGTAGAGTACTTTAGTACAGCTAGCTGGAATTGTTGCAGTTGGAATTGCTGCCGTAGTAAATAAAAAATGTAAAAACAATGAAATAAATGATTAAGTGCTGTACCCTACACTCTAGCCAATAGCTCTGCAGCTAGACGAGACAGTTCAAGCCTAAGAAAGTGTTCACTCTTCAGCAGGCGCTCCCCAGAAACGCACCGGCCTCTCGGCGTCGCTACATGTGGCGATGGCCGCGCCTCCGTCAAGCCAGGCCAAGCCGCTAACTCCCTTGGAACTTGGAACCTTGAACGACTCCTTGTTATCCCAATCTTTGACCGCAACAACCGTGAAGCTTCCGTTCGCACCACCATAGGCAATGAGCTTGCCCTCGCTGGGGGAGAAGGCGACGGATCCCACCGACCCGACTTCGGCCCCGCCCTCATTGAGGGTGGTAAGAAGCTTCATCTTTCTCAGATCCCATACCTGCACAGTGCCTGATTTTGTGGCAGAGGCAAAGTGATACCCGTTCTCCGAGTGAACGAGGGACGTAATGGCTTCTCCTCCGTGGGCCTGATGATGAAAAAGTGGAGCACAAGGTGGAGAGGGAAGGTGGGGTAAGGTGGTTGGAAAAAGCTTAAAGAGAGGCTGCGGCACGAAATCTGACGAAATATAAATTAGGCAGTACTTCCAGCAATACATCTGCAGTCAATACTTACCTTCATGGTACTGGCCACGGTTTGCGAATTCAAATCCCAAACGACAATGTCGCCATCCGCCGTGCCAGCGGCGTAAATGAGACCGTCGGCGTGGAGGCCACCGCAGGTATACTCGGACGCATCGGCAGCATCGCCGCTGAACAGGGCGACGAGCTCCAGATCACCCCCCTCCCTCAGGGCGAGGATGCCGATCTTGCCCGATCGGGTGGCTGCGACAACGTATTTGGCCGACTGGTGGACGGAGACGCCGACAATGGGCGATCCATCGTCAACGTCCACAGACCCGGCCTGGGTGCAGGAGCCTCCCGATCCCGCTGCGGGGACGGTGTAGGCGAAGACCAGGCCGTCCGGAGAGCCGGTGGCTACCGTTGCCCCACCCTCTCCGTCCGGCTGGACGTCGACTGCGCCCACGTCGACCTTGGTCCCAGGCTGTAGGGTGGCCACGATCTTCCCCTCAGCCACGCTGTACAGGACGGTCTGCTTGTCCCTGCCGCCCGTCACGAGAAGATCGATCCCCGGGGCGTAGGCCAGATCGAGGACGCCGGCCTTGACCGACGACTTGTGGAGCGACTTCTGTTTCATCTTTTTGTAGGTCCTGACGGCGTCCAGGGTGACCGTCGCGTTCGCCCCGGCTTCTCCCCCGGCGTTGCCCTTCTTGCTCTTCTTGGACTTCTTCCTGGTGTTGTTGAGCTTCTCCCACACGGAAAACATGACATCGAAATCTGCCTTGGGAATGTTTCCCTTACTCCCCTCGGCCCCGGATCCGTCGCTCTTGCCCTCGTCGCCGTTCGCTTCGTCGACCATTGCCCTCTTGGGAGCCGGGCCCTCCCCGCCGTCCGCGCCGGTCACCGCGCCCGCGTCCTCCCCCTCCCGGAACCTCTTCTTGGTCCCGCCACCGTTCTCGGTCGCGCTCGCCGCGGTAGAATCGAACCTGGCGCTCGCTGCGGCGAGCTGTTCCCTGGCCCCGTCCCTCTCCATGGCCAGCCGAGCCACCACCCGGACGGCGGCGTCGTTCTGGTAAAGAGCCTGGCTGAGCTCCCTCCTAGTCTCCTCCAGGGCGCTCCGGGCTTCGTATAACTCGAGCAGCACGGCGTCGTGACTGGCCTGGATCTGGTCGAGCAGTGAGGGCAGGGAGGCCGCCGCCGGGAGGCGGGGCGGCATGACGTCAGCGCCGGCCGCCGATGGGCCGGTCCGGAGGTCGACCAGAGCACTCTCGTCGAGGGTGCGTGGGGTGGACGAGGAGTCGAATGGATCGACGCCGCCGTTCTCGGAGAGCTTGGAGAGGAGCAGGCGGCGGGAGCACAAGAATCCTGAGGGGGTGACGACCGGATCGGTGGGAGGCGATTCGCCCGAAAGGGCGCATTTCAGCACCACAGGTGGGCCGCTCATGGATGGCTGGTGGCTTGGTCCGATCCTGATCCGAGCGAAAATGCATGCAATGTACTCTAGTAGGTAGGGTGTGTAATGTGTGTAATGCATGTCCGGTCCTATCATACAGAGTACTCTGTTGTCCGCCGTGGCTTTATAATAATATTATTGCGATGCATGGTAATTAACAGCAAACAGCAGTACTAGCTAGTAGTAACAATTACGGACGACAGACAGAGATGTTGTGAACAATTTCTTTGAGCTAGGTTGGTAATTGCTACACTTTACGTTCTACTTAACTTAGCAAGCAAGTCAAAGTACATGAACGAGCGCTCGTATTAGTACTCTTGTACGATGAGTAGTTAAAAATGTAGATCTACATCGAATGCATAATATGATACTAGCTAGTACTAGAGTACGCTCGTACTCTAGCTTGAGCGAGCTATTAATACTAGCTACGCGAGAGTAGTATGCATACAAGCTAGTACTACTACAATAGTAGTAGATCTAGCTATTTCTTCCATCCACATCATGTCTAAACACCATGCTCCCACAACATGACATACATGTTTTACATACTTTCTCTAGCTAACTGTATGCACAGAATGCCATAGCTACTCTAGGAGTACTATTAGTAGACAAATAGATGTAATATTATATGGTAGTAGCACTATGTACTACTTTCTCTCGTTCACTCCCCCCCCCCCCCCCCCCCCCCCCCCCCCCCCCCCCCCCCCCCCCCCCCCCCCGAGCCACCAACCATGAGGCTATGCAACCGGTCCTCCTCTCTTGCAGCGGCGGCGGCCGCCGCGATCCTGTTTCTGTCTGCACCCGACGGAGCACGAGGCTTCTCGGTGGCGCCCTCGCCGTCCCGCCCCGGTGGCACGGCCCTCCGATCCTCCCCGGCGGAGGAGGAGATTGGGCTCAATCCGATCGTCGCCTCGGTCAAGATCTCCAAGACCGTGGAGGTATTCTCCCTCGTCAAGCAGATGGAGGCGGAAGGTACCAGCGTCACTTCCCTCTGCGTAGGGGAACCTGACTTCCCCCCCCCCCCGGGCCGTCCTAGACGCCACCATGGAGGCCGTCGCCAACAAGGACACGCGCTACACCGCCGTCACCGGAACCGCGGCGCTCAGGGAGGCCATCGCCGACGACCTTAGGGCGAGGAAGGGACTGGAGTACGATCCGCAGACGGAGATCGTAGTGGGCAACGGGGCCAAACAATGCGTCTATCAGGGAGTCCTGGCGACATGCGGACCGGGCGACTCGGTCATCGTGCCGGCGCCGTACTGGCCGTCCTACCCCGAGATGGTCGCCCTGACAGGAGCCGAACCAGTCATCCTCGAGACCAAGGAGGACGACGGGTACCTCATCACCCCCGAGGCATTGAGGGTGGTCCTGAAGGCGAACGGAAACGCCAGGCTATTGATCCTCTGCAACCCGTCCAACCCGACTGGAGGTGTCCATACTGAGGCGAGGCTGAGGGAGCTGGCGTCCGTCCTGGGGGACTTTCCCAAGGTGGCCATCCTCGCCGACGAAATTTACGAGCGGCTCGTTTACAACGACAACCCGGCGGATGGGCATGTCAGTTTCGCCGCAATGCCCAACATGTTCCACCGGACCATGACGGTCAACGGTTTCTCCAAGGCGTACGCCATGACGGGGATGAGGCTGGGATACCTCGCCGCTCCTGCCCGCCTCGCCAAGGCGACCACGGTTATTCAGAGCCAGCTCACGTCGTGCGCCGGATCTATCTCCCAGGCGGCGGGGGTGGCTGCGTTGAGGGACGTCCCAGAAACGGAAATGGAGGCCAACGTCCAGGTCATGCGCGAGAAAAGGGATTACGTCATCGGGCGGCTGGCGAAGATGGACGGGGTTAAGCTGGTGGTACCGCCCACGGGTGCCTTCTACGTCCTCCCCGACGTGTCTTCCTACTATGAGGGGGACGACGTCGCCCTTTGCTTGGACCTGCTCAAGTCGCAACGGCTGGCGCTGGTTCCTGGCAGTAGCTTCGGCGCTCCGGGGACGGTGCGGATCAGCTACGCCACCAGTACGGAGGAACTGGAGCTGGCCATGAACAAGCTCGAGGATTTCCTTGGCGAGTGTATTCCTTGGCGAGTGTAGTGAGTAATAAAAACAGCGCTGATGTTGGGCTGCCACAATAACAACATCAGTTCCATTCGCATTTATGTGATCTTAGTATTTTTTTTTCCGAGTTATTACGTGTACGGCTTTGTCACGAGGACAGCGAAATAATTGTAATGCCATGTCTCTTGATAATGCCATGCACCAATTAGAGGCTCAATCACCATGCCTCGAACTAAAATTCATCCTCAAAGCTGTCATCATCCTCGAATATTAAATCACCGTCTTGCATGTCATCATCATCCCAACCTTCTTCATTATCCCAGCAGTACTCTGAGGGGCAGCATATAGCCGCGTCGTCATCCCAGCTCACATACATAAGGCATCCCCTTACAGCGTTCAGTCCCTTTCCAGTCTCCTTCCCCTCCTCCGCCGAGACAATGTCCTCCCCGAGAACCTCCCGGCACCAAAGCGAAACGGCGTCGGAGCCGCCACATGGGATCGAATCGTCCTCCATGGGGCACAATTCGTTGTCAAGATCATCATAGCAGTCGATCTCGTCCATCACCTCCTCTGGCGAGTCGAACGGGCGGAACATTTTGGCGTACTTCTGTCGGGAGGCCTCGTCCGTCTTCGGTTTCGCGACGGCGGTCGAGAAGGTGCAGGCGACGAGGAATAAGGTGGAGAACACAAATGCCCTCATTATTGAATTTATGTCGGCGGTGTCAAATGGCACACAGCGTTCTCGGTTCCGATTGTATGTGCTGCCTTTTCACTTTTGGGGGGACGCGGGACAGGGTCTTCGGTCTTTTCGGCAGCTCCCAACTACCATACCCGGATATATATATTTCTCTCATATTTTACGAGTAAAAAAAACTGACTCATGTCATGGAGGTTCCAAATGGTGCGGGATCGGGTTTTATTTGGGATGACAGCGGGCACATTGTTACAAATTACCACGTTGTTCGCAACTCTGCCAAAGCGCAGGTGGCCATCCTTACCAAATCTGCGCCGGAGGATGGCGTCGGGACTATGTCGTCTCCCTCACCGTCGAAGGCGGTGAGAGCGAGGGCAAAACAGGGAGTCGGGCAGGATCCAGCTGCCTTTCGATCGTCGATGCGACCGAATTCTCAGGGAACCGGAATGGCGGGCTATACTCGCAAAATCTACAACGCGAAGGTGGTAGGTGTCGACCCCGGCAAAGATATAGCCGTTCTAAAGGTTGACGCAATGGTGTCCGACTTATCTCCCATCGATATCGGCGAGTCCAGCGGACTCCGGGTCGGACAGGGTGTACTGGCGATTGGGAATCCTTTTGGGCTCGATCACACTCTCACATCCGGAATTATTTCTGGCCTGGGTCGGGAAATCAAATCACCCGCCGGACGTCCCATCTCGAACGTCATCCAGACAGATGCTGCCATCAACCCCGGTAACTCAGGAGGGCCTCTCCTCGAGGCCAAAACAGGAAGGCTCATTGGAATGTCGACAGCCATATTCTCCACAACAGGATCCAGCGCAGGCATTGGGTTTGCTATCCCCATCGATAGCGTTAAAATCGGTCGTTGCTGTACACATTAACACACCTCGTAATATGCATAACATGATGCCCATAGCTATTTATAAGCTCGTAGTTCATACGTGGTGTGTAAACGACATTCATGCGGTTTCCCTCATCCTTTGTCACACATCAGCCCCAACCCCAACTTGGCAGCAGAAAGAGCCATGATTACCCCCGCCTCTCTCGCCTCCAGCCTCCCCCCCCTCGTTCCAGGATACGCAGGCAAAGCCCTGACCGCCTTGCAGGTCCTCGCCATCCTGACCGCATACGGGAACGAGGCTGACGCGGCCACACGCACCCCGTACTCAAAGTTCGCAGGGGCGGAGACGGGGAAGCAGGCGAAGGAAGCAGCGTGGATGGTCTCCTCGAGGGCCGGAATGATGGTCATCTACGCTCCGTCCCTAGCGGTCAACTGTTTCGTCCTCTTGGGATCGTCCTCCAACGTCCCGCTGCCAATCCTCCCAGGCCCCACCCCCGCCGCGGCCCTTTGCGCGGTCCACTTCGCTAAGCGCTGCCTCGAGGTGAATTTCCTCCATAGGTACTCAGGGTCGGTAGCGCTCAGGGTGTCGTCCTTCATCGGGGCCTACTACGCCCTCATATCTTACCTGATCTGCTCCGTCGCCTCCGTCTCCCCGTCTCGTCGGGGGCTGGCGGTCGGGACGTGCCTCTTCGCGATTGGCCTCGTGGGGAACTTGTACCACCACAACCTCCTCGCCGACCTGCGCCGCCGCGCTGCCAGTGGTGCCAAGTTAAACGGGAAGATCAGGAGGTACCAGGCACCCCGGGGGGGTCTCTTCGGCCTTGTCGCCGCCCCACACTATCTGTTCGAGCTTCTGGGGTGGCTAGGAGTGGCCTGCGTCGCCGACCACGGCAACGCGTATCTCGTCTTCCTAAGTATGGGAAGCTATCTTGGGGGCAGGGCGAGGGCACAGCACGAGTGGAACCGATCCAAGTTTCCCGAGGAGTGGGGCAAGAATAGTAGAATCGGTTGGGGGAGGCGGAGGGATCTTGTGCCATTCCTTCTTTAGCTCTAGCTTTCGATTCGTTTTTAAAAATGAATTTCTAAAATAAAAAGGGAAGTTCCTTTTTGTTGTACTAGCTCGTATGCATAATAGCTAGTATTATTATTATGCATATTACGACTCGTACGAGCTATGCATATATAACATAATTCTAGCTAGTAGTATACGAGTCGTATCAGACTTAAATAACTCTGTATTCATACTAGTAATAATACCCTTCTAGAGTAATAATTATATATATATCCATAATATGATGTAATATTATATACGAGCTCGTATATGCGTAACGTGTAGAAAACTGTACGGAGCGGCACTAATATCAGTCGGACAGGGAGGGCCAACAAATTATCCTTTTTCATTGAGCCTGTACGAATTGATCTTACCGCCGTCTCGGCCTTCCCATGTGCGCTCACCAGATCTAGCTCTTAGCAGCTACTCCCCAGTGGCCAACTCCTCGCTCAGTGGCTCGATGCTGACGGCTAGGAGCTCATAGGTTGACAAGCACGAAATCAATTTGTTATAATTCTTTGCCTCCAATGAGCGGTCAATCGGCGACAAACTCTGGTGTTGGCGCCATGTCCGCCCCTTCGAACGGCAGCTCCGTATTTTCCAATCAATCGCAGCATGCCAACGATGCTCAAGTCTCGGATCCGTCACTGCCGCGTCCTTCATCACACATCGTTATCTCCAGCATCAGGACCTGGTTCCACGATGCAGCATGGCCGGGCATGGGTCTTTTCGGCGAATCTTACCTTCTTTTCAGCGTTGGCACGCTGAAACCCATCTGGGGGCTTTTATATCCCGACTGCTTCGCCGGAAGTTCTTATGCGGATGGAATTGATGGATCCCCTGTCTGTAGCGACAGACTCCTACGGTGTATTACGTACAGCATCGTTATCGGTGTCATTGTCGGAATGATCGCTCTGGGTACCCTGGCAAATCGTATTGGACGACGGGCCGGATCCATCGCGACAGCCTCCCTCATGGCCTTTGGTGCTATCGGTTTGTCCCTTGTTACCGTATTGTTAAATTCTGTACCATCCAAGCTGTTCATGGTCATGTCTACCCTGCTCTTCTGTTTTGGCGTTGGGGTTGGGGGGGAATATCCCCTCTCGGCCGCTAGCGCCAACGAGCGAGCAATGGAGGAAATACGGGCAAGGTCGACGAAGGGGGTAGAAGAGCAGGGCATTGAAATGACTGGTGTCAATAGGTCAGCAGAAAAAAACGGACGAAGTAAGGACCTCATATTTGGTCGAAGCAGAATGTCTGAGGACGGGAAGCGTCAGATACCCGAGCCAGTGGAAACTCAGGAGCCCAGCGAGCAAGAGGATCAAGGCCTGGTATTCAAACGGGGTCGGAGAGTCCTCTTGACGTTTACGATGCAGGGCGTGGGAATTTTTTTTAATGCTCTGGTTCTCTCATTACTTATTTTGATTACCAACCAGATGGGTTCGAAATCCAAAGCGGGGGAAGATGATGATGATTATTTTGGGATGGATGACGACTACGTCAATGATGCCGGCGGCGGATATCTTTCCGGAAGCTACGATCCAATTGCGCTCTTGGCAATATGGCAGAGTACGTACGCCATCGGTGCCGTTATCTTAATTTACGTGCTACTCTCGAGAATCGTTTATCTGAAAGAGAGCGATGTTTGGTCATCTGACAAAGCCATGAGGGAGGATGAGAACACAGAGAATTTCACGATACTGAGAAAACCTGAATTGTTTGAGAGTCCAATTAGTTCCATCGGTGCTAACCGAAGGCGAGAAGAATCTCGCGATGAAAGGAATGTTGCTGGCAGCTTTGGAGCGATCGGCATCGCGAGTTCTCTCAGCCCTCTTACTGATGTAGGGATTTCCTTTGATTACAATGGCGAAACACTTAGAGAAGTCCCATCGACCACGAGCGAAGGTGATCGTAATAGTACGGCGAACTATCTCCTTATCAAGAATTATGGTTACCGTCTTGTCGGCACATCCGCTTCTTGGCTCTTGTGGGATGTGGCCTTTTATGGCAACAAATTATTCCAATCATCGTTTTTGGTGGCGCTATTTGGTGAAGGCGTAACACTATTTGAGCTCACTACAGCAGCTGCTATCAATGCTCTTATTGCCCTGTTCGGCTACTTTGCAGCTGCGATCATAATCGATCATCCTTCTGTCGGAAGATTCAACCTGCAAATTTGGGGTTTCTTTCTTACTGGAACACTGTTCGTCTGTTGTGGGTTCATGAAGGACAACATCTCACGAGGATGGTTAGTTATGCTCTACTTCTTCTCAAGTTTCTTTGGACAGTGCGGTCCCAACGCTACAACATTTTTGATACCGGCAGAAATTTTCCCGACTGAATGTCGAACCATGTGTCATGGTATAAGCGCCGCCTGGGGAAAGGTTGGGGCGCTGCTGGCGGCGGTTGTTTTCAACCATGTTGATGACGTTCAACTTTTCTTAGTCAGTGGCTATTGCTCTTTCGCCGCATGTGTCATCACATTTCTGACCATTCCAGAGACAACGTCTTTGGACCTTTACGAGGTAGATCGGAAGTGGCGAATGATACTTGCAGGAAGGAAAGGTGACTATGTTGGGCTTGCAAATTCTCCACAATATCTCTCCTATATGGAGCGCCGCAAGATTGGATACAACTATTGACAATAATAAGTATATATTACAATTATTTGTTTACTTTATCGCTTCCAATACGTCATATTTCAGCAGAGGATACACCTTCATTGCAAGGATCATGAGAGCGAAGAGGTTCAACCGCTGGAGGAGTGATGACGTTAGCGTTGAGATTGATGAATGCGTTTGCTGGTGTTGAACCAGGCGCAGCCCTTGTCTTCGGTTTGGTTGGCGCCTTCTTGTTTCGCTTCTTTCTCTTGCTCTTCTTCGAAGTCAAAGACTTGGGCCGGGGCCTGGGTCTGGACTTGGGCTTCGCCCTTGGCTTTGTCCCTGCTTTGGCTACAACGATACCGTCACGGTCAACTTCGAAAGATATGAGCGGTGATCCGTCCCACTTCTTAAGTATTCTCCCCTCGAGCAGTTGCCTGCGGGAGCGTTCTGTCTTCACCATTGTGCTGGCATGAGAACGCGGGTTGCCGTTTGCCTTGTCATAATCTTCCAATTCCTTGAGAGATTTTTGACTCATGCACATGGCGGTATGTAAACGTTGTTGGAACATGTGAGCGCTGTCCCTATCGACATTCCTTGTCCTTACTTCTTTGAAGCTACTATTGGCATCTACTTCGTTTGATGAAATGATAGGACCGGAGACTTTGACATCATTACTGCACTGTCGTTGGCGAGATCGTGCTTTCTGCGGCTTGGCCGCCCTTCTTTTTGCCAACCTCACAATGCCCCGTGGAGCGGCTGTAGCGTCTTCGTCGACAAAAATTGTCAACTTCGGGCGTGGACTGGGGCTTGCGCTTGAAATTGGGCTCGAGCTTGGGCTTGGGGTGCGTGTCCTGGTTGATAAGGCATTACTACTCCCTGTGCTGGAGGCATCATTGTAGATCGTTGGAGATAGGCGACGAGGCCTCCGTGCAAATGAAGCAGAAATTGGCACGGGGGAAAGCCGCCGGGTTGAATTTGGCGTTGTAGAAGTCTCCAAGATAGATCGACTCCGAGTTGCCTTGGGCAGTGCTGATGATGAATTCGAGCCATCGGCGATCGGCGTGGGGAAGGACGTAGAAATCTGAAGCAAAGATTGCGCAGCGGGTATAATTGGCGGAGATGTCATTGACTGGGATGATCTTGTAGGCCTTGGCGATGAATTCGTATTCTTGGCAAATCCTACGGCACATAATGAGAGGACATCTAGTGCGGACATTTCACTTTGGAGTGAATCTTGCTCCTGCTCCTGCCCCTCATCGTGCTGCGAACGGCGCTGGACACAGGCAGAGGATCTGCCATTGCAAATCTTTGTGAAATTGGAACGCCGCGCCATAGTCAATTTATCTATCAGTTGAATCAGATCAAGAATTGATGATGGGGTAATTCATCACAGTCAATAACCGCCCGAGGAATGTATACACAGAGGGTAACGTGGCCGACGTCTCTAGAATGCGATTCGATCCTCAAGTTATTAATGATTGCCTGAGGGGGTAGAGAGAATGCAAACTAGATGGGGATGAGGCATAACCTCCATCGCCGTGAGGGCGTGAGGGACAGGCAGGGTCGGCCGACGCCCCGGCGTCCTGTATGCATACAGATACTAACTCGCTAGTATTAGTATGCATACGTATGTTAGAGTGCCTACTCCCACTAAATAGTAAAAAGAAGGCATTTTACCCAGCCAGTTTCGAGCATCACGCTCGAGAGGGACATCGTCGTCTTTCGAGGTCATAGCTTACCCTTGAAACATGATGCTTAGGCCCTCATGGTGTTTGTTAGTCGTAAGTCGTTAGCAGCCCTCGTATTTATGGCTGAATACTTAATACTCTAAGTATTATGCATACTACGAGTCGTAGTAATATAATAATGCTACTCTATTAGTAGTATAATATACGAGCTCGTAATATGTACTAGAGTATGCATAATATAATAATACTACTAGAGTAGTATGCATAATATACCGTACGTACTGTGGATAGTACTGGCATGTACTGGCATCGAGATATGGCATGCACCGCTCGCTGTAAGAGCACGTACTACTAATAGTACTAAGTACTAGCTAGTCTGTGGTGTTTCAGAACGACCCTGCTTTTCAGTCTTTCAGCCCTTTTTCAAAAGATATTTTTATCTGCCCATACTTACTCTAGTACGTGTAGTGGATAGTATGCATACTCTCGTAGTGTAGGCGCGTACAGTATGCATAAAATCCAAAGTATATAATACCTCGTAATACTACCAGTAATATTACGAGCTCGTACTCTAGCTAGTATCGTAGCTAGTAAAATATTAATAATATACTCTCTAGAGTAGTATTATTATTATAGAATAATACTAGCTATTATAATGCGTACCACTTCGTACAGTATATACTCTACGAGTAGGAGTAACATTGTGTATGGATGTAGCCCCTCTCCAAACACTCGAGGTGCGCATACATCATATCATCATATCGCATACGACTTGGTCTGACGGGTGCGACTATACACAACATAAATAACTACATACATGCATAATATATACATACATATTATACTGTATGTTCTGCCTGTATAACGAAGGACCTTAATGTATGTTGTGATTTAGGAGCAGCTTCTTTCGTTTTCTTATTTGAAGCAACAGCAGCGCTATGGCGGCGAGAGATGGCGGCGGTGATGCCGGGACCGATGTCCTCGATCGATTCGGTGACGAGCTCCACCCACTAGACCTGATGAACGAGGTCGACGGAGATGGGGACGGGGGAGGGGAAGGACCCCTCAACGGGAGCGAGTTGGCCCTTATGTTTAATAATTCGGACAGGGACCTGGTGACGGATCCCGCCGGTTCAGAGGATCCAGATACAGTAGCGTTGAACATTGCTACAACTTCGGCCACGCCTGAGGCGATATCCGCTGATACGTCAATGCCAGGGGGGGAGCAACCAAAGAGGAAATCTCTAGGTGCGAATGTGGATCCTAACCCTCATCTTCGACGCAAACATTCCGTGGAGGAGTGGACGGAGTGGGCGGCTGTCACAAATCCTAAAAGAGGAGATCGAGAGCCCAGGAGAAGAAGGCACTCTGGGGACGGCAACTCTGGTTGGGCCAACGATCTCCTCGACATCCATGATAGCGAGCGGGCCCCTTCCACTGATGGTTTGGGAATGGGTACCCTCTTTGCCCCAGAACACACTGCAGGATTTGGCGACAAGCCGGTGCACAGTCGAAGACGATGTAGCTCTGACTCCAAGCTCTCTCGCTGGACATTCGATGGACTCGATAACGATGGGAATGAGCTAGCGAACGAAGAGGCAGCTTATGTTATTGCTACTTCAGCTCTTTATGCTGAACCTGTCACTTCAACCAATGGTGCTAGGTCAGAAAAAGCAGTTAGAAGGCGTTCTGCCGGTGCCAACGCTTCTATATGGGCGTTTGACGACATGAGCGTTGGAGGCGATGGCGATGACGACGATTTCGATGGAATTGAAGAAACGCTCTCCGAGCAACAGAGTCAGCAAAATAGTCCCGTGATGGATCTATCTCGCCGCCGCCGGCATTCAGAATCTCGCTTGAGCCGCTGGTACGCTGATGACGAGTTCACTGCTGAGCAGCAAGAGGAACCAGGTATGGTTCAGTCGCGAGGTGTTCAGCAGCCTCAACGAAGATTCTCAGAAACAGACCTATCCGACTGGGCGTTCTCTAACGATGAGTTTGGTGATGTTGGCACCCTTTCTGATGCCGAGTTCCCACCGTTCTCCTCTGGAATTCCTACGAGAAAGACCAATGGGCCGTGGGCGTTTCGGTCCGTGTCCCCGGGCGAGGGAACTAGTCACAAGATCTCTCAAATGAAATCTCATATCGATATGCTTCGCCCGGAAAATGTGGCCGCGGATACCTCGAGCACGGCAGCAGCCCCTCAAGCGGACCATGTCACGTCCGAGGCCGGAAGTCATGCTCCCTCTACCCCACAAATTGATCCACTTCTTTCCATGGAAGAAAGACTAAAAAATCTCATGGCGCTGTCTCAGGAGTCTCTCAAGCACCTACAGCAATACGATAAGTCCCAGGGTCTTCCAGCTTCTCACTGCGCTACAATGGTCAAATCATCTAGATCAAGAAGGCAACTGATAGAGGGGAAAATATTGAAAAAGTGGGATGGTACTCCGCTTCTGCAATTCGGAGAAGACGGTTCTGTCGTTACCGGAACCAAGAAGAGATCAGCAAAGAAGAAAGGAGCAGAAAGAGACCAAGGGCTGGGGCAGGAATCAGCAGCAAGTCCTAAGAAAGAAAGCGTGTAATCAGCAATGCAGCTGTGGCAGAGCAATGCATGTGCTTATGTTTTAAATTGTAGTTAGCTTCTATTCGTCTTCTATTCAGCAAAATCAAGCTCAATGACAGACTCGATGTTAGCACCTTCCGTCTGTGGCCTGGGGCCGTTAGGGAGCGCCTTCTTCGTGATGAAATCAACAACGATATCAACAATTTTCTCTTTTCCAAACTCGTTGCATAACTCATGCCTGAAATCTTTCAAGCGAATCATACTGATTGAGGGATGTTAATATCGATTGGGAGAAGAGATGGGTTGAGGGAAGTGAGCATCATATTTGTCATTTCTATGTTTCGTGCATGCAATGCCGACATAAAAAGTAAAAGCTCTATTCAAATGGTCGGACTCACCGTTTTTCTTCCTTTGGTGTCGAAATGTTATCGAAGAAATCCAATGCGGCAGTGAGGGAGGTAGTTTTGTCGTCCGTCCCATGCAGCAATAGGACTGGGCAATTGATACCCTCCTTCTTTTTGGCGAGGGATTCAAAGCCAGCTTTCAAGCAGAGGGCGGTATGCAACTTGATCTTTCCATGCACAATGAGTGGGTCATGTTTATAATTTTCAACCTCTTTCTCATCTCGGGATAAATCGGTTGGTCTCACTCCGTCAACAATGGCCACTTTTGGAACAAATTTGTCAAGCATATCTCCCAAAGCATCCTGTATCTTGAGCACAATTCCAAACTCGACGCCACACATGGGTGAAAGCATTACTAGACCAGCTGGCGGCTTTTCCGAGGTTGAAAGACGAAGCGCTATCTGGGCCGCTAGGTTCCCTCCCATACTCTGGCCAATGAGGTAAAGGGGAAGAGAGCTGTCATTTTTGTGCATGGTGACGTGAAGAAACGTTTCCAGGTCGTCAATGGCGTCCTCAAAATTCTCAAAGTAACCACGCTCCCCACCGCTCAAGCCGTGACCTCGATGATCCATGGCGTACACGTCAACGCCCTTCTTAGATAGAGCGTCATAGAGTTTACAATATCCGGTTCGAGAACTATGTTCGGAAATCCCATGGATGAACAGAGCCGACGCCTTGGATTTTGTGCATGCTTTGAGCGACAGGGTGTGAATCAAGATGCCATCCTTATTGGTGAAACTTCCAAATTCGGTCTTCTCTGGAAATCCCATATCGGCTGCCGTGGGAGAAGAGGCAATGACATCCTCGGCGCTTCTAATTATTGGACCTCGTTTCTTCCGAAGGAGGAAAGCAGATGCGGCGGCGACGGTAATGGAAGCAAAAAGAATCTGAGGTGTGCGGGTGCCGGTCATGTCGATGGTTGCAAAGCGAAAACTGTATGGTATATGCATGTATGTAACTGATTTGATGTGATGGTCTGATGGTCAGTCAGCTAGGATCGTGATGTTTTCTGTGATGGATGTTAAGGATTCGACAGGCGAGCTCGTAGATGATGCGAATATCTGTCAGCGGTCTTATGCTATTTGGCGTGGTACTCTCTACAACTAGTAGTAGGAATATGGGGGAAATGAAATAAAATGGGGGTAGCGACTTGAACTACTACTGTACTAGCTAGTAGAGTAATACGAGCGTATGCATAATTCGTAGTAGAAGTAGCTAGTATATACAGTATGCATACTGTACGAGTCGTACCTCCCACTGACTACGCGTGTACTACTGGCTGGTACTAGCTAGTAGATTTACTACGCAGGTAGATTGCAGCTTTATGCATACGAGACTCGACTATAATAGTATGCATGAACACAAACGTAAGGTAGAATGTGTACGTAACAAAATCCACATTCTTTACATGCGAAATAGAGACATCAACACATTACCTACGCTGGAAGAAGTGGCGTATATGTCCATTATGAATTTTTTGGAAGGCCTGATGCTGCGTTGGTCTTGGTCCTCATTGGGCACGCGGACTTCTCTAATGCACCTGCTATGCCGCGCTAGCTAGGTGTAGTAAGTAGGGTGCAGATCTCGTTTGGCTAGGAATCCTAGAATATTAGCTCCTAGCTTCTCGCACCAAACGGCCACCATCCACCTCCACCACCCTGCTGAACATCCGGAGCTGATGAAGCGGACTCTGATGAAAAGGTTGTCTCAGTGTTTGCCATGCTATCGAAATCTCCGCTACTACCGCTATCGCTGCCCGACGAAGCGAAGGGATTAAAGGAGCTCCCCCCACTGCTTTGTTCAGCAGGAGCCGCGGGCGGAGCTGTCGGCATCATCAACCCCCCTGCCGTAGGGGGAGCAGTCGGATCGACAGCACCCGCTGCGGCATAGTCCTCTGGAGTGGGCAAGCCAGGGGAGGTCATCTTTGTGAACATGATGCCCATACCCTCAATTAGAGCAAGGAGGACTCCGCCCACCGCAGCTGCGCTTGCCATGGCCTTTGGGCCGGCACGAGCAGCGAGGACACCGCCGGTTGTCGCACCCGCGATGATAGCATTCCATGGATCCTCCTTTGCCGTCCCAACGAAATGGTTCACAAGCAGATGGAGAGACCGATTGGTAAGTACATATCAGCAAGTTAGCACAAACAACATTTGAATCAAATGTATCCGCCCGAAGACTGTCCATGACAATACGCTACTCACCTTTTGCCTTATCGCAGTAAGAGAGCAGTCGCAGCAAGCGAAGAGGCCTCCCCAAACCGCGAACTGCCCACCGAGTACGGGCCCTCGGGCCTGCATTGCACTAAGAGCACCATGCATCCTCGCGCCCTTAGGTGCGTTCCAAGATCCTTTGATGGTATGAAAGATTCCTCCGCCGATGGCTCCCATGGAGAAGGCACCTCCGATATCGTCTATAATACGCCAAGGGCAGGGCTCTCGGTCTGCTATGCTGTCCCCTCCCATTGCTACAACCGTCGTTGGATTTTGCCGATGCAACTGATTCAATGACCACGCTGTTCAACTGGATTTAGATAGACGAAGGTTGCAGCCGATCAGATCGCGAACGAGGTCTGTTTCGTACTATGCGCCCGAGAATAGAATATGCAAGGACGCCGGGTGCAGGTTCTGGATGGTTATGTCTTCGTACCTTTGGCGCCCTGGATATATTTAGTTGTACTTTGTCGTCGCCGGAGCCGCGCCTCGAGTGTTCTGACTTACAGGTCAGTCACGGGTTTATCAACGGCCAGCCGCCGACCGCGGACCGCGGACGACTCACCCTTATCCTCATCCTGCTGACGGATACTTACTTCATGTAGGAATTTCTAGTACATGCACGTATATTGTACGTGGGATGTATTGGTACTGGTCCGCTAGAGAAGCAAGAAGAAAATGAATGAATGGACACGGACCAAGGGAAGACGGAAGACGTCAATATGACGTGTCCTGCGCGAAAAAACTGCGCTGGAGAAGAACGGATCAGGTGGATGTTGAAGTTTCAGTTACTACTACTGAGTAACATCATGTACTAGGGAGTACTAGTAGGCATTCTAGATACATACTCTAGAGTAATAATATTTATGTATATACTGTATTCGTAGGTAGACTCTAGCTAATTGTACTACTAGCTAGAGTAGAGTCTACATCATACTATGCATACTAGCTAGTTGCTAGTAAATGCATGTAATGTATGTGATTCTCGTCACTGTAACTCTACGGTACTGTTAACAGGCAATACAGGAGGTAAATCTCGACGGAGTTCCTGGCAAGACATGACATGCTTCTCTCCCTAGAGCCCTTTTCGTCCGCTCGGCTCCCTAACCGACACCTATACTCCTTCCCGCACAACTCCAACAGCACAGCGACGCATAGGAATGCCGACCGAGCGACAAGCTCGACTGCGGGTCCTGGCAGGATTCGCCATACTTGCGTCTCCTGCCGTCGCCAGCTTCGCCGCTGCCTTTCAGGCGACAGGAGTGGGTCGGCATGACCAGCCGCGGCGACCTCACCTTTGGAGTGGTTGGCGACACCATGACGGTGCGAGCAGGAGGAGCAACAACGTGGCTCTGCACGTGTTAGTTGCGGAGGGTACTGATAGGCGGAGAGGGCGGCAACCGCGGAAGAGGTCGTCGGTGACTGACAATGCTAAGAGCAGAAAGCTGGAGCGCGAGATTGTTCGTCTGGGACGGGCAGGCAAGACGGACGCCGCCCTCTCGCTGTATGAGGCGGTCTGGGATGGGTCTCTGCCCAAGAAGGGCGATAGTTGCGCTGGTGGTAAAAATTTGATCGCGCCGACGACGCGGCTAATGAATGCGGCCATTGACGCTTGTGCGCGGGCTTGGCCACCGCGTGTGGAGGATGCCTTCGATATATTAGAGAAGGCGATGGGGGGTGGGAAAGCGGGGGACGGTGCGGCACGTGTCAACCCAAACGTGTACACGGCAGGTTCGTTGATGAGCTGCTGCGCCAGGGCAAGAGATGCAGATCGGGCTTTGAGCTTGCTCCGAAAGATGCAAGAAAAGTACGGCATAAGACCGAACGCGGTAGTCTACTCAACCGCCATATCTGCCTGCGACCGTTCCCGTCCTCCCAAAGCCGACATGGCGCTCAAATTGCTGCGTGAAGCAACAGCGGACAAGACTGTTACAATGGGAGTCGTGGGCTTTAATACGGCCATATCTGCCTTGGCTCGGGTTGGTGACTGGCGGAGAGCAGTACAGCTTTTGGATGAAATGGAGGCTGGGGGGGGATCCCTTCTGAACCTCTACAGGGGCGAGCTTGTCGCTACGAAGGATCCTCTTCTCGCGCCCGAGGTTCTCAAGCCTGTGCCAGATGCGATTACCTACGGAACTATCATGGCCGCCTGCGAGCGAGCCGAACAGTGGAGACAGGTGCTGCAGTTTGCTGACGCCATCGATCTAAAGGGCAAGTCAGACCCCGCCTTCGCAATGGATGGGCTCACCATTACTTCCGCCCTCCACGCCTGCCAACAGCTTGGCCTGGCGGACGAGGGGCTCAGGTATCTTGAAATGATGAAAGGCCTGGCCAGCATGGATAGGCCAGCATCTAGGAGCACGTATGGTAAGTCTCGGCGAGGCGCCAGAGCCCCCCTCCAAGGTCCTGACGAAGTGGCCTATCGGCTCGCGATATCAGCTTGCTCGCGTGCGAAAGATGGCAGCCGCTGGGCAGATGGCATGCGTCTGCTCGAGGAAATGGAGGAAGTGACGGGATCGGCGCCCGATGTCGTTGCCTACACAGCTTGCATCGCGGGGTGCGCCCAGGCGGGCAACTGGAGGGCAGCGTTCCAGCTGTTGGACGAGATGAAGGCGAGGGGCTGCGAGCCCAACGTCGTGACGTACTCGGCGAGCGCTCACGCCTGCGCGACGGCGTGCGCGAACGTCGCGGCGGGGTTGGAGATTTCCGCGGACGGCTCGTACGGGCAGTTGGCCTCCCTCCCGAGCCTCCGGGAGCCGAAGGACGAGGCAGTCGGCCTGCTTCGCGCCATGAAGGGCAGCGCCGTGGCGGTGAAGCCCAACGTCGTGACTTACAACGCCGCGATCCGGGCGTGTGCCGAGGCCTTCGACAAGGACGCGGCCTTTGAGCTGTTCGAGGACCTCAAAAGGGAGGGGCTGCAGCCCACCGTTGTGACGTACGGATCGCTCATGACGGCGTGCGAACGTCTTGGGGATCTCGCTGGGGCGAGCCGCGTCATGCGCGTCATGCGGGAAGACGACCAGGGCATCAAGCCGAACGAGGTCATCTATGGGGCAGCGATCAGCTGTTGCCGGAAGGCGGGCCAAATGGACCGGACGCTCCTTGTGCTGAGGAAGATGATGAGGGAGGGGCTGTCCCCAAACACCGCAACTTTCAACACGGTCATCATGGCCCAATTCGAGGGCAAGGCCGACCTGGCCAGCGCCGCCGAGGTCTTCAAGCTCATGAGGTCGGACCGTGCTCCAAAGGCCAAGCCGAACCGGCAGACGTACAGCATCCTGGTCCGGGGCTTCTCGGCGAACCTGAGACCAAACGACGCCGAGATAATCCTCCGGGCGATGCAGGCCGACGGCTTTACCCCGGACGTCGACCTGTTCACTGGACTAGTGTCGGCGTACGAGCGGACAGGGCAGCCTGTGAGGGCCCTCCACCTGATGGAGTCCATGGAGGAGTACGGGTACGACTTCTACGAGGTGAAAATGCTGAACGACGCCTTCAAGAAGGCCGTCAAGTTTGCCAGCGTGGTGGAGCGGGGTTTGGCCGGGGGTAAGGGCGGCGGCGACCGGGGTGGGGGGCCTGGGGACGGGACTGCGGTGTCCGAGGAGACGGTCCTGTTCCGAGACGACGAGCTGGACCTGGACGCGCCCGACTTTGGGCTCGAGGACGGAAGCTGAGGGGGGGAGGACACGGGGATGGATGAGATGTACCTCCTTACGAACGCTGGATCCAGCTGGATGCGGCACCTCCCTCCATCTCCCGGGGGCTTCTGGCACACACCCATCATGGCATAATGTTGGACCCCTTCGGGAGATCTAATAACTTTTAAGAAATATTTCCTACCACTATAATATGATGATAGGCTGTACTGTACACGTGGTGTATGCGCATATGCATACTAAGTAATCTATGCATAGCTGCACATACAGCTGTACATGTCGGTATGCATACTACTACTATTACGAGCTCGTATGCATACTCCCTAGTAGCATAATATTACTAGTAATAATAATTAATTATTATTCCCACCTAATAATACTAGCTAGTAATATGCATATTACTAGTACCTGGCCGCGGAATTGGCCC